>JFJP01037342.1_pt1 | contig 72773 bp, 48 predicted proteins | sample 431651 | NCBI WGS metagenome assembly JFJP01 (sample SAMN02602958, study PRJNA72255) | Microbial mat metagenome, whole genome shotgun sequencing project. | biome: fresh water; feature: sink hole; material: water; isolation source: purple microbial (photo- and chemosynthetic) mats found in... | reverse complement strand
TGGAAGCCAAAAGGTAATTTTTTTTATTGTAATGAAAAACACTAATTCCTTCTATATCGTAAGCAATAAAAGGGTTTGAGTTATCACTTCCAGCCAATTTTCTGGGGGTTACTGTGCTGTCGGGGTTTGCGCTCATTTTAAATATACCTTCTTCTTCTACTCCAAAATATAGCATACTGTTTTGGTCGTTGATGGTAATTCCTTCGGGCTGGCTGTTGCTTTTAAAAGTACGCTTCAATTCTTTTTTTATTCCTGTTTTATCTGACCATACTTTCCATTGCTCAAACTGACCATCTTTGCCATTTACAAAGATAAAAAACTGATTTTTAGCATCTTTGTACATCGCAACTCCATACACGTCGCCTACTTTTGACTGAATATTGGCAATGGTATCGGAAAGTTGTAATTCAATAGGATCGATATAGAAAAGAGAAATGGAATTATTTGTTCGGTTGCTACCAGCTACCAAAACAACTTTTTGTTCTTTGTACTGAAATCCATCACGCAAATCTACGTTATTTATTTTTCCGGCTTTTCGATAATTTATAATTTTTCCATCGAGCCAATAAGCATATAAGCCTTCTTTTTTATTAGTTCCTAAAACAATGCTTTTGTTGGGGTTTTGGGAATTTATCCAAATAGCAGGGTCATCGGCAGCATCGGCATTTATATCGGCAGAAACGGCTTCTGTTTCCACTAAGGCTGTTACTGTAAAATCTACTTTGCTTTGTAGTTCGATGGCTTCGGCTAATTTTGCGCTGTCTTCTCGGGCTTCTTTGTTTCGCTCAATTGTAGTGCTGTCTTGGGTAGATTCGTTGTTGTTAGTTGACGGATTGCACGATGAAAAACTAAAAGTCCAAAAGCTGATAATTATAAAAAAATGTATCTTTTTCATTACTACTAAAGTATTAAGTTATTATGATTTATTGAATATTTTACGCTATCAATAGTTTATAAAACAAAAGTTTGCCACTTTTATCAGAAGCGGCAAACTTACAAACTATTGATGAAAAATAATTTTTTAGAAATTAAATTTCAAACCTAAATTCAATTTTATTCCATAATATTCTGATTGAACAGTACGCTCGCTGATGCCTGCGAATGTGCGTAATGGCTGATTTAAAAGATTATTGGCATCGAAGTAAATTGTAAAATTAGGATTGATTTTGTAGTTCAAATTCAAATCAAGATAGTTTACTTTGTCGTAGAAATAATCAAAAAATGCTTCTTCGCCAAATCCACCATCGCCATTCATGTTTAAGAATGCACTGGCATGGTTGAATGATAAACGTACATCAATTTTTTTTGCATCGTAAGCCAAACTAATGTTATAGGTATGCTTAGGCGAGCCTGCTAATGGTAATTTTTCGTCTTCTCTACCTTCAAAAATTACATTTTTCAATTCCGATTCTACGAAAGTATAATTGGCATAAAAGCTTAAATTTTTCAAAATTCCGGGTAAAAAATCTAAGCGTCGGTTAAAAGCAGCTTCAAAACCTAAAAGTGTAGCATCGCCAATATTTTCGGGCTTTCTGTATTCATCGTAGGTATTGCCTTGATAGGTGTAGTCTGATTTATATTGCCAAGAAACTACGTTTTTAAGACTTTTGTAGAAAACTCCGGTGGAAATGATTCCGATATTCTTGAAAAATTTTTCGTACATCAAATCAAAATTCATAGAAGTAGTAGGCAAAAGGGAAGAGTTTCCAAAAAGAATTACGTTGTCGTCGCGGTCAATTTCTTGATACGGAACTAGGTCGTAATAATTGGGTCTGGAAAGCGTATTTGTAAAAGCCACTCGAAGGTTTGAATAGTTATCGGGCGAAAATTTGATATGCACAGCAGGTAAAAAGTTGATGTAATTGTCTTCAAATAAGTCCGAATTTGTAATAGTGGGTTCAGCTCCATTATCTTCTTCCTCTGCGCTCGGCACATCATAAATACGACCTTGATATTCGAGTACCGTTTGTTCGGCTCTTAAACCGGCAATAACCGTTAATTTTTTGCCTATTTTTTGTGTTAGCATGGCATAGCCTGCGTAAATAGTTTCGGTAGCATCAAAATCGCCTGCGTTTGCGCTAATGTCTTCTTGGCTATCAAAATCGTTTGTATTGCTCAAATTGATGTAATCGCTTATTTTTGAGTCGATAAATTTACCCAACGAATAATCGCCTGCCATAAAATTGTCTTTTGAAACATTGGTAAGATGCGAAAAAACAAGAGTATTGAAAGCATCTTCGTCGGTAGGTTCGTACTCATAAAGCCAGTTGTCGCGGGATTTGGATTTGGAACGATAACGAGCTCCAAATTTCAAAACACTTGCATATTCTCCCTGCCAAAGATTCCATTCAAAATTAATTTTGCCGTTTTTGTCTATCTCTTGAGTATATTGATATTCTTCGGTTAATTCATCGAAGGAATATTCGGGCGTAATATCAGTATATAATTGGCTGTTTTGTGGAAAGGAAATGGAAGGAGTCGATTTATCGGTTAAATCAATTAATGCCACAACATCTTTTACAGCATAGCGCAAATAACGTTCGTTGGGGCGTTCTTCGTTGGCTTTAGAATACGAAGCTGACCAATCAATTTTCAATTTATTGAAAAGATGATCGCCACCTAAAGAGAAATTATACATTCGTTGGTCTTCCAAACGGCTGTATTTATTATCTTCTGAACCAAATTTAAGTTGTCGTCTGATTTTTGTTGAGTAAGTTCCATCTCCATTATCTTCTATATCGGTATATTCCACACGGTATCTATTCTCCCAATCGTTGCGGTGATTGTAGATGCCTTTGGCAAAAAGCGTGTGGTTGTTATTGATTTTAAAATCGAAAGCTGCTGAATAGCTAGTTCTGAAACGTTCAACGTAGTATTGTCTGTTTTCAAAAGCCACAGGATAAGCCGAAGCGTCTTTGTTGTTTGGGTCGCTGTAATCCCATTCGGCTTCATAATTATCCGAACCCAAATGATGGTCGTATGCCGAAGCACTCAAAACAAGACCTATTTTGTCTGAAAAAAAGCGTTTTCCGTAGGCAATATTGCCTTTGAAAAGTGGTTTGTTGGTAATAAAATTCCAACCAGAACCTAGTTTGCCCGAAATTTCTTGTTGATACGAAGCCGATTTAGTAACTAAATTAACGGAACCTCCAATTGCATCTGCGTCCATGTCGGGTGTGAGTGCTTTTGTAAATTCTACCGCTTCTATCATATCTGAAGGAACTAAGTCAAGCTGAACAACTCTAATTTCTGCCTCAGCCGAAGGAATTCTTTCGCCATTGATAGTAACAGAGTTTAGCTCTGGGCTTGTTCCTCTAATGTTTCCAAAACGAGCTTCGCCTTGGTCATATTGCACATTGATACCGGCTAAACGCTTCATGGCATCGCCTATGTTGGCATCGGGGAAACGCTCTAGCTGTTCGCTACTAATGATATTGGTTATATTGTTGGCATTTTTTTGGTTGTTCAATGCTTTTGTTTCTCCAAACAAACGGCTATTGATTGTAATTTCGCCTAGTTCTACACCTTCTACAAGCGTTGCATCGGCTATGGTTGTTTGGTTGGCTTTAATATCTACTTCCAATGAGTAAGTAATAAAACCTATGTAGCTTATTTCTAAGGAATAATGTCCTTCTTTGAGCGAGTTGATGACATATTCGCCAGTGATATTAGAAACCGTACCTGTGGTTGTTCCTTTTATTACAACATAAGCGCCGGGTAATTCTTGTTTTTGCGAATCGATTATTCGCCCTTTCAAAATACCGCTTTGAGCGTAAGAGGTTAATGAAAAAATCAAAAGAATAATAATTAGTCTAGTTTGTTTCATACATTTAGTTTTAAAGTTAAAAATTTTCATCAAATACAATTTATGCTTGATGAACAAATTTATTATCGGGTGCAAAATTAAAACTTAACTATTGCATGAATTTTTCTAAATTATTAACAAATAATAAAATAAAACACTCGCTAAATAAATTTAACGTTAAATTATTGAACTTTTCTGCTATAATAATCTACTTAGTGTTAATAAGTAATTTATTTTTGCTTAATACTAATTGCTAAGAAGCTTAAAAATGCAGGCATTAAATGTTTTTTTATTTTACATTTTCAAAGAAAAAAAGCGATTCTATTACAAATTGGCGATATAGGGATTGCTCTAAAATAGCTTACTTTTGAATGCAAATTAATTGAAAACAGAACTTAAATTTATTTTTGAATAAAATCTTTGTTATTTGCTTATTATTAAGCACTTGGCAGAACAAAATATAGATTTAATTTTGGTTTACTTTTACTCGCAACCCAAGTTTTATTTAACATAGCCAAAAAAATATGACAGTAACCATTGAAATAGAATATGACGATTTAGACAATGATTTAATAAAAATCTTATTGTTTCTTTTTAATAAAGACATCAACACAATAACATTGACACGAAATCAGGTGCAATTAGATGAATTTAATAAGACCTTAGATGGCAAGCAAATAATGCAAATGCTAAAAGAAGAAGGTTATAACGAGAATACATTAAAAAAAATTGAAAAAAAATTAGAAAATATTGATACTAAAATAGTATGAAAATAGCAAAACTCTCTAACAGCAATAAAACATTTATAAAGGAGCATCAATTAACAAAAGCTTACAAAAAAGCCAAAAAGTTATTTGAGTTAAATTCTAATTCCTTTGTATTAAACATCAAAAAGATAAAACCGTATGAATTAAATTTTTATTCGTTGCGCATTACTCAAACTTATAGAGCTGTTTTTAGAATCATTAACAACGAAGCTGATATTTTAGTTTTTTGTAAAAATTCTGATTGCATCTATTAAATTTGTTTATAATTAATAATCAAGCTTTTACAAATATTTTCATAAAAATAAAAGCATGACCGATTTAATGTATCTTTTGCTTAAAGTAGTTATTATCAATCAACAACAAGCTTGTTTATCTGTTTTTTTTCAACCAAAACAATACTTTTTGTTAACTTTTAGATAAAGGTTTTGAAACCTAAGGTCTAATTTAGAATAGTTAGTTTTGCAAAAAAAAAAAATTATGAAAATACATAAAGTAAATCATTTGTCGATAAAACAATTGCTTATAGCAACAGGTATTATCTCATCAATTTTATTATTTGCCATAGCTGCATTTACGAAGTATTCGCTCGATAAAACGTTAGATAATTATGAATTGCTGAACAATTCAAAAAATCTATTAATCAGCGAACTGAAAATGAGGAAATTGGAAAAAGATTTTCTGGCAAAAGAAACAATAAACAGCCGATATTTTGAAACGGGCGAAAGTCAATATTTACAAGATTTTGACCAAGAATACAAGCGAGCAATTCAAAATATAGTACAAATGGAAAAACTTCCCGACATTGCAAAACTAAAGCTAAAAAGTGATGTACAGCAATTAAAAGAAAATTTTTTCAATTACCAAAAGAATTTTCAATCATTAGTGGTACAATTAAAATTGAAAGGATACAAAGATTATGGTTTAGAAGGTCAGATGCGAATGAACATTCACGATGTAGAAAAAAAGTTAGCGCAAGTCAATGATTTAAAAGCCGAGTATTATATGCTCATGCTTCGCCGGCACGAAAAAGATTACTTAATACGCAAAGACCTTAAATACAAAGATGAATTTGCTACCGTAATACAAAAATTTTCAGCATACATCGAGGCTTCGCCACACAGCGAAACCGAAAAAGAAGATTTAATTGATTTACTCAATAATTATCAAAATTTATTTTATAAAATAGTAGAACATGATTATATCATTGGCATAAACAACCCCGATGGTTTATTGAGCACTCTCAACAAGCAAGTAGCTCTAATAGAGCAAAAAATAAATAATATTCAAAATACAATCTACAAATCGCACCACCAAAAGGTGAGCAAAATAGTATCAACCTTGTTTTTAATTATTTTAATTTTTTCAATTGGAATTATTCTAAGCATCTTCAAAGCGACACAAATTGTATTAAAACCTCTAAACAGAGTAAAGCACCAAATTCATTTATTGGGCGAAGGGCATCTGCCCAACAATTTGACCATAGAAGGCAAAAACGAGCTATCGCAGATGACTGTTTCCTTGAACATACTTACCGAAAATCTGAAAAACACCAAAGAATTTGCCATTGAAGTAGGAAAAGGAAAACTCGATACACAGGTAAATGTATTTAACAATCAGGGAGATTTGGGCGGGAGCCTTATTCAAATGCGCAATGAATTGATAAAAGTAGCACACGAACGAGAAATGCAAAACTTAAACCACCAAAATAGAATTTGGGCAAATCAAACCTTAAATGAAATTAATGAACTTTTACGTTCCAAAAACAGCACCATCGATGAGCTTTCGTATTCCGTTTTGAGCACAATCATAAAGCAACTCAATGCCAACCAAGGTGCACTATTCTTAAAATCGCAAGACAGCGAAAATACCTTTGAAATATCGGCACTTCAAGCCTACGGAAGGAAAAAATATTCGCCCAAAAAAATCAAAATAGGAGAAGATTTAATTGGCACTTGCGCAATAGAAAAGGAAACAATTTATATGACCGACATACCTAAAGATTATATTCAAATATCATCGGGCTTAGGATTTGCAGCACCCAACGTATTAATTTTAGTGCCTATGAAAAACGAAGAACAAGTAGTGGGCGTAATAGAAATAGCATCGTTTCAAAATATTGAAAAATACCAAATTGATGTAATTGAAAAAATAGCAAGTACTTATGCCTCGGCACTTATTAGCATAAGGCAGAGCAAGCAAACCCAAGAATTACTTGAAGCATCAAACTATCAAGCCAATGAATTAGAAGCACAAAGCGAAGAATTAAGGCAAAACATGGAAGAATTAAGCACAATTCAAGAAGCATTGATGCAAAACGAAAATATATTGAAACAAAAAGTTGAGCAAATGGAACAAGAAAAACAAATAGAAATAAATGAATTGAAGCAAAACTTCAGCACTAAAGTTGAAACACTTGATATAATTAGCGATTTAGTCCTTTTTTCAGAGCTTTCGCCCAATACCACAATTATTTCGGCAAGTAAAAAGCTATTAAAAACACTGCAACTAACCCCAAATGACTTAAACAAAAAAAGAATCCTCGATTTTATGCAAATTGATGAGCAAATCAATTTTGAACGCGAATGGCAAAAAATAGTAACAAGCGAATCCGCCGAAAGTATATTCAAATTGCACCTCGACAATGGCAAATCAATTATTATATATAATTATTTCACAATTTTACGGCAAAACAAAAAAATAAAAAAAATAGTTGCTTTTTCTAAATTAATGGATACCAATTTTGAAAAAGCACTATTCAAAGATATTGATAATAATGCAGTACTGTGTTAATTTTTGTTTCAAAAGTATCGACTTAATTGAAATTGAAACTTATTTTTATACTAAACCGCTAACAAACCGTATAGTGTAGAGACGCGCCTCGGCGCGTCTCTACGTGATGCTGGTGTAGTATAATTTAAGAAACCTTATTTACAGAAGTAAACCTCGGTTTTAAAACTAAAATCGACCTAGAAAAACCAAATTATTTAAAATACCGAATTATTTAGTAGCATCGTAATAGCAATTTTTGGGAGAAAAGATTTTTTCTTCTTTCTTCAACACTTTAATTGCCTTGTCCACTTCTTTTTTATCTACGCCTGTCAATTCAGCTATTTCGCCACCTTTTAAGGGCTTTTCAGATTCTTGTAATGTTTTTAAAATCAGTTCTTTTATCTCCATTTTTTTGAATTTTTTTAAAAAATTAAACACTAAAAAATACAATTTAGATAATTATTTTATAATCTAAAAAAATATATCAAATAGAATAAATTATAAGCAATAATTATAACTTAAATTAATTTCTGTCTGTACAAAATTAATAAAAATTCAGGAACTTCACTACTTTATTGGATAATTATTGAAATGAAAAAATAAACAAAAAGCAAAAGGTTTGCTCAAAAAATAAACTAGCAGTGGTGCTTAATTTCTACAAATATGCTTAACTTTGTGCTGTTTCAATTCCTCAAAAAAATTTAGAAAAAAAATGAATGAACCACTAGCAGAAAGATTAAGACCCAGAACATTAGACAATTACATCGGGCAAACTCACCTCGTAGGAAAAGGTGCCGTTTTGCGCAATATGATAGAAAGTGGGCGCATTTCGTCGTTCATTTTGTGGGGACCTCCTGGAGTAGGCAAAACGACCCTTGCTCAAATAATTGCAAACACCTTAGATAGAGCTTTTTACACACTTAGCGCAATCAACTCGGGCGTAAAAGACATTAGAGAAACCATAGAAAAAGCGCAAAAACAAAAATTTTTCAACAAGCCCAATCCTATATTATTTATTGATGAAATTCACCGATTTAGCAAATCGCAACAAGACTCGCTACTTGGTGCAGTGGAAAAAGGAATTGTTACGCTCATAGGCGCAACCACCGAAAATCCTAGCTTTGAAGTGATTTCTCCCCTACTCTCGCGCTGCCAAGTGTATGTACTCAAGCATCTGGAAAAGAACGATTTAGTAAAATTACTCACGCACGCACTCCAAACCGATTTTCAGCTCAAAGACCGAAAAATAGAACTAAAAGAATACGAAGCACTTTTGCAACATTCGGGTGGCGATGCCCGAAAATTACTTAATTTGCTCGAATTGGTAATCAACTCAGACGAAAACGACGAAATTTCAATCACCAACGAGCTAGTAAAAGAGCGTTTGCAAAAAAATCTGGCACTTTACGACAAAGATGGCGAATTGCATTACGACATCATTTCGGCATTCATCAAATCGGTGCGCGGAAGCGACCCAAATGGCGCAATTTACTGGCTTGCTCGCATGGTGGAAGGCGGCGAAGACCCCAAATTTATCGCTCGCCGATTGCTCATTCTGGCTGCCGAAGATATTGGTTTGGCAAATCCAAACGCCCTACTTTTGGCAAACAACTGCTTTTCGGCAGTAGAAAGAATTGGCTTTCCCGAAGGAAGAATTGTGCTGGCTGAAACAACCATTTATTTAGCAAATTCGCCAAAAAGTAATTCGGCATATTCTGCAATTGGTGCAGCTCAAAAATTGGTACAAGAAACTGGCAATTTGCCCGTTCCTTTGCATTTGCGCAATGCACCCACAAAGCTCATGCGCGAGCTAGGCTACGGAAAAGAATACAAATACGCCCATGCTTACGAAGGCAATTTTGTTGATACAGAGTTTCTTCCAACCGAAATTTCGGGCACAAAACTCTACGAACCGTCAAACAACCCCACCGAAAACAAAACAGCCGAACAACTCAAAATAAAATGGAAAAAATACAACTATTAAAAAAAATAAGTATTTTACTCAATCAAAAAAAACCAATTTATTTTTTAATATTTAAACATTCAACCAACATAAAAAGCAAAATTAAAAACAAAAATAAATTTGTAAATGCAAATTTTTGCTTATCTTTGTTTTTAAGAAAATTGAAGAAATTCAAACCACAATAACTTATAACAGAAAAAAATGTACTTATTTTTCGATACAGAAACCACTGGCTTGCCCAAAGACTACAAAGCTCCGGCAAGCGATACCGATAATTGGCCCCGAATGGTTCAAATTGCATGGCAAATCTACGATAAGAACAATGAATTGGTTGAAAGTGAAGTATTTATAATAAAACCCGAAGGCTTTGAAATTCCGGCAGAAGCCGCCAAAGTTCACGGAATTACAACCGAAATAGCCACAAGCAAAGGCGTTGATTTAGAAAAAACGCTCAATAAATTTCGCGAAGCAATGATAAAATCAGATTTTTTGGTTGCTCACAACATTAGCTTCGACGAAAAAATTGTGGGTGCTGAATTTATTCGCAAAAACATAGCGCGAATGCCAAAAAAAATTATTCGCATTGATACAATGGTTGAATCGACCGATTATTGCAAAATTCCAGGCAAATTTGGCTACAAATGGCCAAACTTAACCGAACTTCACGTAAAACTTTTCGGAAAAGCCTTCCAAGGTGCACACGATGCCCTTGCCGATGTTATTGCTTGCTCTAAATGCTTTTTTGAACTGAAAAGACTAGGCGTTATCAAATAAAAAAAGCTGTTTTTTACAGCTTTTTTTATTTTTCTACTCTATTTTTTTCAGTTTTTCTTTTGCTTTCAAACGATAATCGTTTGGGCTTTCAGTAAGCATTTGCAAAATAATTTTTGCTTTAGCTATTTGCTTCAATTCAATGTAAGTGAGAGCTTTGTACCACAGTGTTTTGTAATAATCCTTTGTTTTCTGCTCAAATTTGAGCGAATCCAGAATTTGCAGTGCCTCTTCGTAATTTTTGTTATCAAATTGATTTACAGCCTCTTTTAGCGAAAAAGACATAGATTTTACAGTACTTCGTTTATTTTTTTCGGAACCACTTACCAAGGGAGTTTCAGATTCAATTACATTATTGTCTAACTTCTCCTCCTTTACTTGGTCTTCCGCTAAGTCTTCAAACATCGAAACTTCTGTTTTAGCCGACTTATTATCAGCTACATAACCCGAATTTTGTGGCGAAATAAGAATTGTTGAATCGGGTGTAATAAAAACTTCATCGCTTGATGTTATATTATCTTGCATTTCAATCAATTCTGGAATTTTAACTTGCTTTTTGGTCGAAAAATTAGCCGAATTTTCTTGTTCAAATTTTGTAACAGATAACGAATCGTCCATCGCAACGCCTTCATTAGTAGCTATTACACTCGCCATTTTCTCCTCGCTTTGGTAATCGGTGTATGCCAAATCAGCCTTTTGAGTATCATTTTTGAAAATAAGCACCACCGAAATTCCAATCAAAACAAGCAACAAGGCTGCTATTGAATACAAAGGTTTGATTTTCTTAAAGATAACTATTTTTTTTTGTTTTTGTTCCGAAATTTTATTGTCTATTTGAATGTTCAAATTTGCAACAATCGAATTTAGTTTTTTGGTATTTTCAATCTGCAAAAATCCGTCCAATTCATCAGAACACATTTCGCAGTCAGCCAAATGCACTTCTACCTCGCGCTTTTGAGCATCGGAAAGTTTACCGGCAATGTAATTTTGCATTACTTCTTGCGATAAACAAATCGAACTGGTTTTCAATATGTTTTGATAATTGTTCACAAAATTTGGATTTAAAAAATTCAACTTACCGAAACAAGAATAAACGAATTTTGGTCAAAAAACGAAAGAAAAAACAAAATAATGCCCAATTTTTGCATATTTAGTTTTAAATTACGTTTTCCATTTTGAATAGAGCTTTTCACTTTATTCAGGTCAAAACCTGTGAGTTCTACCACTTCTTTGTACGATTTTTCTTGCAAATAAAACAATTCAATGCAAATTTTCTGTTCGCTATTTAATTGATTCATAGCTTTTTCCAAAGCTTGATATTTTTGTTCGTTTTCTTGTACACTTGTATGATGCAAATTGGTTTCATTTTCCATAAACGAAACTGAAAAATTTTCATATTCGTGATGTTTTTTTTGAAACGCTTGATTTTGACGCAATTGCTGAAGGCAAAAATTTTTGGTAACTACATGCAACCACGATTTGAAATTTTCAATTTCATGCTTTAACAGGTCTTGAACTAATTTCTCAAAAATCATCATCACAGCTTCTTTGCTATCTTCCTGATTTTTAAGATATTTCATAGCTACTAAAAATACAAAACGAGTATAGCGTTTGTATAATTCACCTACCAACAAAACATCTTTGCTTTGTTTGTATTTGTAAATCAATTCGTTATCGCTATACTCGTTCAAAATTAATTCGATGAAATGTTATATTTTCGCTTTGTTTGCTTTTCGTTTATTTATTCTATTGATTATGAACCAAATAATACCCGCCATAAAAATTAAGAAGGGCCAAATATTAACCAATCCCACCAAAAACCAAACCATATTTGTCCAACCATTAACAAAACCACGCGAAAATTCCGAGCCAAAACCTTTTTCCGATTCGTGATACTCGTAAAAAGTAACGTGAAGCGTACTCAAAGAGGTTCTATTTTCGAGGAATTTCAAACGCCCTTCAGCCGATTCTATTTCTTCGCGCAAAACGCCAATTTGCCGTTCCACTTCCATAATGTCGGATACGCTGTTGGCTTTGGTCAAAATTTGCAAGTAGCGAGCTTCGAGTTCTTTTTTTGTTTTTATACGCGCCTGAATATCAAGAAATTCCTCGGTTACATCAGTTGCGTTAATGTCTTTGCTGTCTAAATGTTCTACGCCGCTCACTATTTTGTTGAGCAAGTTGTCAAAATCGGCTATTGGCACACGAATGGTCATGTTTTGCTGAATTTTTTCGGGATATTTATTTTCAGTATCCGCCGAAACGTATGCGCCAAGCTCTTTTACCACTTTGTCTATTTTTTTGCGTGCATCGGTAATATTGTCGGTTTCAAAACTAATGCTTCCTTCTTTAATAATCTTTCGTTCAGTTACTTTAATAGGGGTCGAGCTAGTTGCATTAGTACTCTGCTCAGCTTCAACAACTGAAGTTTCATCTACTGCTTCGGTTGTTTCTTCGGTTGCTTCTTCATAACCATAATCTGCACTTTTCGATGCAGTAAAATCTGCGTTGGAATCTTTGTCGGAACAAGAAAAAAGTAAACCGGTAAAAATGAACAATAAAAAAACAATGTTTTTCATAAAAAAAGATTTGAATGAATACTTACAGAAAATTTATGACTAAAATACGAAATTTGATTCAAAAAAAAAACTTTTAACTATAAAAAGCTAAAAGTTTTTTTAACAAGGCTTCTAAACAAGAAGTTAGAAGCATAAATGTGCCAAATTTAAAAAGATTAATTAAGCTTGATTTTTATAAAATACAATAATTGTAAATATCTTATTACCAGCCAATTAAACGTTTTTTTTGCATCGTTTATTTTTTCATATTTGGTAATTCCAAACCATAACCTTTAATTCTGTCGTCGCGTTTCAAAAGATAAGCAAACAATAGAGAGAAAAGAGTTAAAATAATGAAAATCAACCAAGTTTGAGTATAATCCCAAGCAATGTGGTTTTCTACTTTGTATAAATCCATTTTTTCGGCAATTTGCTCGTTTGTTAAGCCAAGAGCTTCAAATCCTTTTCTTGCTTCGTCCAATTTTGCTACCACTTCAGGGTTTGTAAGGTCTAACACTTTGCCAAGTAAGGTTGGAATTGCCAAAAGTCCGATATTTTGTACCCAAAATATTAAAGCATAAGCAGTTCCGAGTTGTCTTTCGGGTATAATTTTAGGAACCGATGCCCACATTGCCGATGGCACCAATGAGAAGGCTACGCCTAAAAATGCAATAGAAATAAGCGCAAAAGCGATGTGGGTAAGTCCTGGAATCCAAAGAATTAAGTGTGCAACAATAATCAAAGCTGCGCCTAAATACATAATCGATGCGCCTTTGCCTTTTTTGTCGTACAAATTACCAAAAATAGGAGTCAAAGCTATTGTAAATAAAGGAATTAAGCCTACTACAAAACCCGCCCATTGTTCAGGAACTCCAAATTTATTCACCATCAAATCGGGACCGAATTTATAAAACGGGAAAACGGCAGAGTAAAACAAAACGCAAAGCAATGCAACGTACCAAAAACCACTGTTTCCAAGAATAAACCCAATGTCTTTGAGTTGAAATTTTTCATCGTCGCCAAGAGCATCAGTTTCGGCTTGCAACTGTTTGTCGAGCTTCACATCGAAAAAATAATAAACAATGAAAGTAAGTAAACCGATAAAAATCATAATTACTCCAAGCATTACGTTCACCGGAATAGAAAAACGAATAACCACAAGCGGTGCAGCCCACATAGCAATAAACGAGCCCAAACGAGCAAACGCCATTTCCATACCCATTGCCAAAGCCATCTCCTTGCCTTTGAACCATTTAACAATAATTTTAGAAACCGTAATACCGGCATATTCAGTTCCTACTCCAAAAATAGCATAGCCCATTCCGGCTACAATTACTTGCGTTTTGAAAGTATAACCAAAGATAGACATAACTAAACTTGGATCGATGTAATTAAATGAATACCATTTAATTAAACCTCCAACCAACGAAATAAGAGCCGCCAAAATAGCCGAAATTCTTACTCCAATTTTGTCGAGCAAAATGCCTACAAAAACAAGCATGAAAATAAATACATTCAACCAACCGTAAGCACCCGTAACTAGCCCAAAATCAGAGCTTGACCAGCCGTAAGCCTTTTCTAACATAGGCTTTAATGGCGAAATAATTTCTTGAAATAAATAAGCTGTTAGCATCGAAAATGCTACAATTACCAAGATAAACCACCTTAATTTGGGGTTGTCTCTCAACGTTTTTTCAATTTGTTGTGTCATTTTAATAGTTTTATTTTGTAAAGTTTTGTTATAAAAAAGTATAATAGTTATTCGTAATTTTCTATTTGCTCTACTAATTCTTTAAAAATAAGCGTTAATTCTTCTTTATCAGCTACTTGCTGCTCTTGCATCATGTTTTGAAATACATCAAGCACGTCAATATCGGCAATGCTTTTGCTTTGGTCGAAAAAAGAAGTTATTTCGGTCAATTGTTCGGCAAAACTAATATTAAATTTCAATATTTCTATATGTTTTAAATCAGCTTTTAGCTCTTCAAAAGCTAAATTAATGGCATGATTTATTTTGTCTTCGTGAATATAAATTTCGAGCCAATCGGTTAATTGACTGCTATTTGTATAATCCAATAACCTGCTTCGCACTTCCAAAAAACTACCTTTTAGGCTTACTAATTTGCGAAATTGAGGAACTTCAATCGGCAGAATAGTTTTAGAATTATTCGAAATATCGAGCAGCAAAACACATTTTGAGTCATTTTGCTCGCTAAAACTAAGCGGAATGGGTGAGCCTGAGTATCGAATAAATTCATTTTTGGCTACTTTTTGAGGCTTATGAATGTGCCCAAGTGCCAAATAATCGAAAGAAAACAAAATATTTTCAGCCTCCACGCTACCCAAGTTGCCAATGTAAATTTCGCGCTCGCTATCTGATTTTGAAACACCTGTGGCAAAAAGGTGTCCTGTAGCAATTACCGGAATATTTTGCTGTTTGTAGATTTGAGTAAGTTCGGAAAGTGCCTTGTAATGGTTTGATATTCCGGCTTTTATCGAAATAGTTTTATCTTCGTAACTTTCTCCTTCTGTCGATTTTCTGATGTCGCTATCGCGCAAAAAAGGTACAGCACACACTACAAGCTCTACTTTTTCGTCGATTTTAATTTCAATTATTTGCTGCAAAAGGTCATCTGAAATTCCACCAACTATATGAATATTAAGGAATTGAAGAATTTCTTTGGGTGCTCCCAGTGTACTTGGCGAATCGTGATTTCCGCCCACAATAATTATGTTTTTGCAGTAGCTTGTCGAAATTTGATACAACGCTTTGTAATACAGCTTCAACGCTTGATTTGAAGGAAAAGCAACATCGAAAATATCGCCCGAAACAATCAATAAATCAACCTTTTGCACATTAATCTGTTCAATTAACCAATCAAAAAAGAGCGAATGTTCTTCATCTCTAAAATTAGTGTACAGTCGCTGTCCAATATGCCAATCTGAGGTATGTAAAACTTTCATAAATCGCTCTTTTAATGATTGTTGATAATTTTATGTGCTAAAAAAATAAAAAAAAACAATTTCAAATAAATTAATACCTTATTATTTTTTCAAACTCTTCAAAACTTCTTCAATTGCTTTGTCCAACTGTGGGTCGGTGTCTGAAAATCTATCTTTGAATGTGTTTTTGATGTAAATATCTGGCTTTACTCCGGTTATTTCTAAGTCGTTACCATTCAAATCAAAACAGCCCCAAGCAGGCAAGCGAGTATAAGAACCATCAACCAAGCCTTGAGCCGAAGTAAAAATAATCCAGCGGTAAGTCTCTGTGCCAACAATTTTGCCTAACCCCATTTGTTTGAATCCAGCTGCCGTCATTTCGGCATCGCTTAGTGAATATTCATTGATTAACAACACAATAGGTTTGTCGGCAGGCGCAAAATTTGGCTGTGGCGACATTTTTCCATTTCTATATTTCCACTGCAAATAAGGCTTTTGCGACAAAAATTGTAACACTTCATCGTGTACATTTCCGCCTCGGTTGTAGCGCAAATCCAAAATCAAAGCCTCTTTTTGCCAAGCCTCAGTGGTCATATCAATCAAAAAACGATTCAAACTTCCATCGCCCATGTCTTTCATATGCGCATAAGCAATTTTCTGATTTCCAAGCTTATCCACTTTTTTCTGATTTTTATCAATCCACTCGTCATACAGCAAATCTACTTGCGCGTAAGTGCTAATGGGGTGAAATTTAACATCAAAAGTTTCGCTTTTTCGCTTAAAAGTCAAAGTAATTTCATCGCCCAACGATGTTGCATTAAAATAAGAATCTCGGTTTTTTGTTTTATCTACAAGAACCGAATTAACTGCAACAAGCTCATCTCCAGCTAGTATTGGATTACCAAATACATCGGCAGGCGATTTTTTAACAATTCGCTTTACGATAAACGGATTTTCATTTTCAAATAAAATTCCGGTATTTTGCGACTTAATATTATAATAAGTTTTTAGCTCATCGCCTTCCGTTCTAAAATCGAGATGAGAAGCATTTAGCTCGCCCAGCAAATCATTGAAAAGTGTGGTTAAATTTTGTCGATGACGCACGTAAGGCAAATAAGTTTCGTATTGTTTTTTTGTTTTTTCCCAATCAATACCATGATAATTAACATCATAGAAATTATCGGCAAGCGCAGCCCAATTTTCGTAAAACATTTGAACAAACTCGTTGTTTAAATTAATGGCAAATTCAAATTCGATATTAATCTTATCGAACTTATTTTCAGATAGTTTCACCTGATAAATATTTTCTGACGAAAGCGCATAATAAGTATCTTTGGCTTTAACTATTTGGCTAAAAGAAGACGAAGAAATTTTTTCGGTTTTAGCTTTATCAAAAGGTGTAAGTTCATGTTTCCAAGCCTCATACTCCGAATTATTTTGAGCATTGAACAAAACTATAGTTTTCTCTTTTTCTTTAAAAACAATGGGAGAGTATTGATTATCAAAAGCTAAATCCAGATTTTCCCAACGCTCCCAGAGATTTTCCCATTCAAATTTCATTTGAATAACAGAATCCGCCTTTTCTTCTTTCTTAAATAATTTATTGTATTCATCTGATTTAAAATCATTTGCAAAACGATAAAGAGGTACGCGATACAGAATCATACTACCATTTCCACGTGGATAACTAGCATTGAAACGATTAGCCGAAAAATACAAATATTTTCCATCGGGCGACCAAAAAGGGTCAGACTCTGGAACGCCTGTATTTGTTATATTTGTCTTGGTTTTCAATTTCAAATCATAAACAAAAATATCGGTCTCAAAATTACGAAAAGCTGTGTAAGCCAAATAATTACCATCGGGAGAGAAACGAGGAATATCGCCACGAAACCAAAATTCATCTTCTACAATGGTTTCCGTTTTCAGAGTAACTAAATCGACAAGATTCAAGTCCGAATTTCCACTCAAATAAGCCGCTTTGTCTCGCTTAGGCGACAATTCTAAAAATCTTCCATTCTTTTGAAAATCAGTTATTTGCTTTTCATTTTCATCTTTATTTGCCGAAATTGTAAATAAATTACCCCAGCCTTTATTGGTTCGTAAAAACAAAAGAGTTTCGTTGTCTTTTAGCCATTTTACTTCAGTAACACGCTCTTTTTCATTGGTTTTAATTTCCTTAACAAATTTTCCTTTCACATCTGAAACAAACAACTTTCCACGCGAAACAAATGCAAATTTTTTATTATCGGGCGAAACATCAAAATAGCTAATGTTTCCAGCAACTTTGATAGGCTTGTCGGTTTGCAACATTTCGTTCTTAAAAATATCTACTTGCGGCTTTTCTGTTTTTCCAGTAGCTACATTGTAAACAAATAATTGATAGTCTTTTACAAAAACAACTTTATTCCCATTTGCACTCACCTGCGGTTTGTAAATAGCTGTTTCAAAATTAGTTAAGTTCTTTTTTATGCCATTTTGTATCGTGCATAAATTATACACTTTATTTACTTCGTCCGAAGCAAAATAAAGCGTTCCTGTTTTATCTACGCTAGACCATAAATCTTTGCCATTATAAGTTGTAAGTTCCTTATATTCAAAGTTTTTTGAATTAAAAGACAAAATATTCGGATTTTGATCGCCTATGTAGCGTTTGCGGTTAAAATACCTAAAACTTTCGTAGGTTTCGCAAAAATAAAAGGTATTTCCGCTAGGATCCTCACAAACATTGTGTGCATAATTGAAAAAATCTTCACCCAATATTCGAGTATGAGTTCCACCCTTTCTACTTATTTTATAGGTACTTACCATATTAAACTGACCTGAATTAAAATAAATAAATTCAGAATTCCAAGCCCAACTGTCCACTTGTTCGGCAGCATCAGAAAATGTAAGTTGCTGAATTTCACCACCATTCAAAGGCATAACATATACATCAGCATTTCCGTTTTGGGTAGAAGAAAACGCTAACCATTTGCCGTCGGGCGAAACTTTTGGATTTGACTCTAATCCGTCCATTGCAGTTAAACGAGTAGCAAGCCCACCAACTGAATTTACTTTCCAAATATCTGTTTCATAAACAAATAGCACATCATTTCCGTCAGGAGTTAAGCTAGGGTCAGAAACAAACCAAGCATTTGATTGCTGCGCCTGAACATAAAAAAATGAAAAAAGAAAAGTGTAAGTTAATAAAAATATATATTTTTTCATCGTTAAAACTAAAAAAGTTTATAATTGTATAAAATAATTTTCAAAGAAAATTCTAAAATTTAATTTCCTAAACCTCTCTTTAAAAATATTCCACAAGGTTGCGAAACAAGTTGTTCGTTTTCGATAATTAGCTCGCCTCTTAGCAAAACAGTTTCAGCAACTCCCTTTATTTTCAAGCCTTCGTAAATATTACTATCGCAATTTTGATGTTGATTTTCAAGCGAAATTATTTTTTCGGTATCGGGATTCCAAATGACCACATCGGCATCTAGCCCTATTTTCAAATCGCCCTTTTGCCTGCCCAAACCAAAAATGCGTGCAGGAAGTGTTGAAACAAGCCCAACAAACTGATTCATAGTTATTTTGCCAGTCAAAACGCCATAAGTATAAAGCAAACTCAAACGGTATTCGATACCGCCCGCTCCGTTCGGAATTTTAGTAAAATCGTGTATTCCAGCATCTTTCTGTCCTTTCAAATTAAATGGACAGTGGTCGGTTCCAATACTTTGAATGGTGTGAATGGAGAGCGAAGCCCAAAGTTTTTCTTGGTCGCTAAGTGTGCGAAGTGGTGGACTCAAAACATACTTTGCCGACTTTTTAAATTCCTGATTGTAAAGACTTTCGTCTAAAAGTAGGTAGTGCGGGCAAGTTTCGGCATAAATAGGCAATTCTTCGCGCTGCGCTTTTTCAATTCGCAACATGCCTTTTGCCGACGAAACGTGCACTACATAAAGCTTACAATCAGTTAGTTTGGCTATTTCGATGGCTCTGTTTATAGCCTCTTCTTCGAGCGCAACTGGTCTCGTGAGTGCGTGGTATTTGGGCGAGGTATTTCCTTCTAAAACAGACTTTTGCCGCAAAAATTCGATGACTTTTCCATTTTCGGCATGAACCGTAACCAATCCATTTTGCTTGCCCACAGCATTCATCACTTTTACCAATTCGTAATCGTCTAAGCCTATATCGTAAGCCATATAAACTTTAAAAGAGGAAATCCCCTCCTCTTTTATACATTTAATTATTTGATTTTCAGTATCTTCATTCCAACCTATGGGCGATACATGAAACGAGAAATCGGTATAACAATTTTTGGCATCAGCCTTGCGCAAATTCAATGCTTCTATCAAATTTTGATTTCTGAAGGGCGTAACAAAGTCAATAACTGTGGTAGTTCCGCCAAAAACAGCCGCCTTGCTCCCACTCTCAAAATTATCTGACGAATTGCCAGCAGGAGTTGGTAAATCTAAATGCACATGCGGATCGATGCCTCCCGCAAAAACGTATTTTCCACTAGCATCAATTACTTTAAAGGCTTCAAAATCATCTATTTGAGTTTGTATTTTAGCTATTTTGCCAGCTTCTATCAAAATATCGGCTTTTAAGCTTTCATTAAATCGAACAATTGTGCCATTTTTAATTAAAATAATACCTTCTTTTTTCATGTAAAAAAAAAATTAATAGCGTAATTTACATTCTATTGCTTTTTTGTTAAATTGTTGATAGTGTAAAAAAATAATAACTTTTTGAGAAAGTTATCTAAAATTGTATATTTTCCAATTTCTTATGATAAAATAACAATGTAACAATGTAACAATGTAACAATTTAACATTAGAATTTAGCTTGCTTTTTTATAATTTTTGAATAGGCTGCTAAGTTTGATTTTAATTACTCCCCAAACGGCTTCATTAAAAATTCCACCACTCATTTTGGAAGCACCTTCTTTGCGTTCGGTGAAAATAATCGGAACTTCTTTTATCAAAAATCCATGTTTCCATGTTTTGAATTTCAGTTCAATTTGGAACGCATAACCTTGCATTTTGATTTTATCTAAATCGATTGTTTCCAATACTTTACGAGTATAACACACAAAGCCAGCAGTAGTGTCTTTAATTTTCATGCGCGTAATAAAACGCACGTAAGCCGATGCGTAATAAGACATTATGACTCTTCCCATAGGCCAGTTCACAACGTTTACTCCCGAAATGTACCTCGAACCAATGGACATATCGGCACCTTGAACGCAAGTTTTTTGCAACAAAACCAAGTCGTCGGGGTTGTGCGAAAAGTCGGCGTCCATTTCCATTATGTAGTCATATTTTTTTTCTAAAGCCCACTTAAATCCTGTAATATAAGCGGTTCCCAAGCCAAGTTTGCCTTTGCGCTGAATCAAAAACAAGTGCTCAGAAAATTCATTCTGCAAATTTTTAACAATTTCTGCTGTGCCGTCAGGCGAGTTGTCATCAATGATGAGTATATCTATTAATAAGCTCAAAGAGAATACTTTACGAATTATTTTTTCGATATTTTCTTTTTCATTGTATGTGGGAATAATTACAAGATTTTTTGACATCTGCTATCTTATTGTTTTTGTGTACTATTTAAAATTTTGAATTAGAAAAATAAAAACTAATTTTACAAAATTTTCTTTGCAAATTTAAAAAAAAAGACTAAGTTTAACTACATTTTGTATGAAAAAAAGAGAGCTACGCACAAAAGATAATTACACAGAAAAAGAAATTTATGCGTTTCTGCTTATCAAAGAGATTGAATTTGAAAAAGTTACATATTACGCATTGGAAAGTGAATTTGGAAAAAAACATCTTTTAGTAAAAGAATTTTACGCTGATTATGATTTAGAGATAGGTAAAAAAATAAATTGCTATGTGGACAAAATAAATTGCGCAGGTGAAATTTTTTTAGAACCAATTCATCCTTATTATAAATTAAATCAAATATATAGCTTCAAAGTATTGCGTGAAGGAACAAAAAATATAAAAGGTTTGGTTGATTATGGTGTTTTTTTTGAAAGCAAATACAAAACAGAATTATTTTTGCCTACCAGCCGCGAAAAGGCAAAAGAATTACTTAATCAAGAAGTTGTAAATTTGAAATTAATTAGAATAAAGAAAGGGGAATTTTATACAGAACTAGTATAATTAACAGGAAAAGAAATAGTTACCCTTGCTCCTGCTCCTTCTACATTTTCAGCATTTACGCTTCCGGCTATGTAGTTCATAATAAGTTTTACGGTAGCCAAGCCAACTCCAAGCCCGCTTGCCGAAAAAAGTGTTTTCTCGGTAAAGAAATCAAATACCTTTTCTAACGCTTTGGTTGAAAATCCTTTACCATAATCAGTAATGCTTATAACGGCTTGCGAGTTTTCGATTTTCGAATCGAGCAATATAATTCCATTGCTTGGCGAGTGCTTAAAAGCATTGTCTAAAATCATAACCAACGCATTGGAAATCAGTGTTGTTTCAATTTCAACCAAGCTTTCGGGAATAGCAAGCGTTAAGTGCAATTTTTCTCTATTCCATTTGAATTTGTTGCAATAAGTATCGGCAATGCTAACGATAAAATGGCGAAGATTGGTAGAAACTGAGCGTTTTTTGAAATTTTCGAATTGCAAAGAAGTAATCAAAAGCGAAATATCCGAAATTCGGACTAATTTGTCGGCTGCTTCATTAATTTCATCGAGAAAATCGCTGTATTTTTCATCAGAAACTACATCTTTGAGTATGTACGAAAAGCCTTTTATGGCATTGAGGGGCGTTCTAAGTTCGTGGCTGATAAGGTTTAAGAAATCACTTTTTGCCTTATCTATTTTATTTAATTTTTCGTTAGCAAGGGTCAATTCAAGAGTTCGCTGCTGTACTTTTTCTTCGAGGGTTGCATTGATTTGTTCCAAGGCTTCTCTGTTTTGTTTTATTTCTATATGCGTTGCTACTCTCGAAAGTAATTCTACCGATTTGAATGGTTTCGCAATATAATCTTGTGCACCAGCATCAAAGGCTTCTTTAATAGTGCTTCCATCTGTTTTGGCAGTAAGAAATATAATTGGAATTTTCTTGGTTATTTCATTAGATTTTAGCCGCTTACAAACTTCAATTCCGTCCATTTCGGGCATCATAATGTCCAAAAGAATAAGGTCTGGCAATTTTTCATTGACAAAATCAAGAGCCTCAAAACCGCTTGTAGCAATTGCAGCTTTAAATTTTGCCTCTTTTAAGATACTTCCTAAAACTTGCAAATTTTTAAAATTATCATCTACAATAAGTATCAACGAGCTTGACATATTTTTTATATTTTAATAGAAAATGAATTTCGTTTGAATTTTTTTATAAAATAAAACACAATTTTAGTAAATTCTCAAACTTTCGTTTTTTTACGTTTACGTCTCAAAAAAGTCAATTCGTTCTTTACTATTCAAAAATGAAGGTGTTTATTTTATGCTAAGTTAGCAAAAAAAATTAATAAAAAAAATTTTAGTTTTATGATACCTATTTTTTTTACAATTTTTCGATAAATGCAATCAAATTATTTAAACTTCGCTTTATTTTGGGTAAATCGAAGCTTTGTAAGTTGTCGTTCAATTCATCTATAAATGGCTCAAATTCAAGCAAATCAACTGATTCTACATAACTTTGAAAATTCTCGGTAAAAGCTTCGATATCATCAATTATAAAAATTTTATTTAGTTCGTACAATTCTAATAAAACAATACTTTTGAGATATTTAATGTTATGTTCTATTTTTTTATCCGAAATATTCAAATCGCTCAATGCTACATTACTTTTTTTAGAAATAGTAATTTCACTAACAACATGCTTATATGGCAAAAAGCTGGCTAATTCAAAAAATAAACTAGAAAGTTGTATTGGCTTGCTAATGAATGCATTAAATCCAGTTTTCATTATCTTTTCCCTATCGCTCACCAGCGCCGAAGCCGTGAGAGCGATAATTGGAATTTCGGCAAATTCAGGAATTTTCCGAATTTCGATGGCTGCACTTATTCCATCAAGTACGGGCATTCTAATGTCCATCAAAATGGCATCGGGCTTGTAAAGTTTGGTAAATTCGATAGCTTCGCGTCCATTTACAGCAGTAATTACCTGTACTTGAGTATTTTCGAGAAATTCGGTAATTAGATTTCTATTCAGTTCAATGTCGTCAACCACCAAAAGCGTGGAGGTTTCAAAAACAATAGAGCTGTAATCAAAATTGTGTTGTTCTTTAATTTCTTTCAATTCGTCCGAAACTTTAACGTCGTAAAGATTTATAATGAACTTACTTCCCGAAAGACGCTTTTTTTCAGCCTTTTGAATGCTGTTCAATTTAATATCGCCATTCATCATTTCTACCAACCGAGCGGTAATCGAAAGACCTAAGCCTGTGCCTCCATAATGTTTATTTGCTTGATTTTCTTGTTGTTCAAAGGCATTAAAAATTTTTTGCTGCGACTCGTCGGCAATTCCAATTCCGGTATCTTCCACCGAAATGGTCAAATTGCGAAAATTATCATTTTTATTGGTAGCTTCATGGGTAATAACATGGATTTTGACAAAACCTTCGTCGGTAAATTTGATAGCATTTCCAACCAAATTAAAAAGAATTTGCCGCATTCTAATTTCATCAAGCATCATCGAGTCTGGAACATTTTCGTCTAAATCGATAATAAAATCAAGGTTTTTGTCTTGAACTTTGAGCGAAAAAATATTTTTAATTTCCTCAACAATTCCTCTGACACTTGTGTAATCATACTCAAGCTTCATTTTTCCAGCTTCAATTTTGGAAAGATCGAGAATATCATTAATAATCATAATCAAGCTTTTACCGCTCGATTGAATGGCGTTGAGGTAGCTTTTCTCCTTCAATCCTTCCACTTTTGTAGCCAAAAGCTCGCTAAACCCTACAATTGCGTTCATAGGTGTTCGTATCTCGTGGCTCATATTTGCCAGAAACTCGCTTTTTGCCTTGTTTGCGCTTGTGGCTTCGAGTTTTGCTTGTTCTTTTTCTATTATTTCTTGCTTGAGTTTTTCGTTGGTTTTGAGCAAATTTTCTTTTTGCTTGGTAATTAAAATTTCTTGCTTTTCTTGCTCATCTTGAACTAGTTGCATTTGTTCAATGATTTGTTTTAGCTCTTCTTCTTGCGCTAAGAGTTGATCGTTTTTCAATCTCAATTCTTTTCTACTTTCTTCGGCAGTTTTAACCGCTTTCTCAAGTTTTTTCTCTTTTGAGATAAGCATTGTGTTTGCTTGCTTCAATTCATCACGCTGGTTTTTAAGCTCTTGCTGTATTTTTGTGAGCTCCAGCATTTTTTGTTCTAACTGAATTTGTTGGTTTTGTTGAATTTTATTCAAATTCTCTAATTCACTTTCATTTTGCTTAATTTCGGTTATATCCGTTTTAATGAGCAACAAGCCATTATCATTCAAATAGTTAATAAAAAAAGGAGCTTTCGTTATTTGGAATATTTTTTTATTTTCGTCAATATTTTCAATTGCTTTGTAAATAATCATTCCATTCTTTATTACTTCAATCTCTTGTTTTCTAAGTGCTTCCGCTTTTTGATAATCAAAAAAATCAAAATCGGTTTTACCTACTAAATTTTCAACTTGTGTGTTTAAATTTTCAGCAGTTACTTTATTTACTATCAAGTATTTACCTAAAGAATCTTTCAGAATAATTTCGGCGGGAAAAAAATCGAGAATTTTTGATAAAAGTCGTTTATTTTCCTCTAGCTGATTGAGTATTTGAGCAGCTTTAATTGCATCAATTTCCTTGAGTCTAATCATTTCCTCCTGAGTTGTAAGGAGTTCCTCCAGATTTTGCTTCAATTCTTCTTCCTGTGCTCTAAGTTCTTCGTTGTTGATTTTAAGTTCTTTCTGAGCGTCAGCATATTGCGAAAGAGTTTTTCTCAATATTAACTCCTTGTTGCCCATTATTTTGTTAGCATCTAAAAGTTCTTGCTCTTTCAAATCAAGCTGTTCTTGTGTTTTTTTAAGTTCAATGAGCTTTAGTTCAAGCTTTTCCTTCAATTTCTGGGTTTCGTTTTGTTTATAGGAGAGTTCGGTAATGTCAAATTGTATTGCGAGTAATCCTTTTTCATTCAAATAATCAATAAAAAAAGGCGTTTTAATTGTTCTAAACACAATTTCAGTATCACTAAAAGTATCAGAATAAGTATATTCACGTTTGCCTTTTCTTATTATATCCTGTTCAATTTCAGCATTTCGTTTAGCTTCTTCAATCGGATATAAATCGAAATCCGATTTTCCAGTTAGCAAAGAAGCTTCAACACCATAAAAATCAGCTACTTGGTTATTGAATAGCACAAATCTGCCACGAGCGTCTTTTATAAATACCTTAGCGGGAATTTTATTTAGAATACTATTGGTCAGCTTTTTATAATTCATAATTTCGTTAATATGCTCATTGTTTTGCTCCTGCTCTAATTTCTTCAACCGCTCAATTTCCGACACACTTTGTTCGTATTTGTGCAGTGTTTCGTCCAAAACTACTTGCTGCTCTGTTATTTTTTGCTTATAAACATTCATTTCTTCCAAAAGTTTTTCGGTGTGTGTATGCACTCTTGAAGAAAATAATGAGGCTGAAATATTACTGGCTAATTTTTCAACAAAAGAAATTTTAGCTGGCGAAAATTTTTTAAATGAAGCAATTTCAATAACTCCAAGTAATTCATTTTCAAGTATCAAAGGCACAATAAGCAAAGCATTCGGATTTGCCTGCCCCAATCCGGAAGTTATTTCAATATAATTTTGAGGTATTTCGGTTAGGTAAATAGTAGTTCTCTCCAAAGCACAAGTGCCAATTAAACCATCGCCAACTTGTATTTTTTTCTGCAAATATTTTTTCTTTCCATAGCCATAAAAACTAATCAATTCGAGTTCTTGGTGCAAATCGTCTTCTTCCGAAAAAATAAATAATCCTGCTTGGTTTGCGTCAATATAATTTACCAGATTACTTAAAATTTTATTTGCTAAAATATCTATTCTTTCATTGCTTTTTCTCAAAATATCGTTTAAAATAGCCAATCCTTCATTTGTCCAATTTCTCAAAGATTCTTCTTCTTTGCGCTCAATTTCAAAATTTCTATTTCGTTTCAGGTTTTCGTGCATCTTAATGAGTAGTTGCCTGAAAATATTTGAAGTATTTGATGTATCGTAAGTTATATCAATATTTCCATTGAGTAATTCCGTAGTTATCTGGATATTTTCATTAAAACCATCTATAAATTTATTTATGTCTGAGCTTAATTTTCCAATCTCATCGTTGCTTATTTGAGTAATGGATTTAGCTAGCCTGCCTTCAGAAAGTTTTTGGGTAGTTTTACCAATTTCTTCTATCCGGCTAAACATATTTTGTAATAGCAAAACAATGGTAAGGAAAACAATAATTCCCGAAAAAATAATACCCAATATAATGGTTATTTTTGACTGACTAAAAAAAACAAGAATTGTAGATAAAGTTATAATAACGAATAATATAACTGCCCCCACTACGGTTAAAAATTTAACAAGAAGTCTATTTTTAGAAGAATTCATTTTAAAATCAATTTTCTATAAAAAATATATTATAACTACTAAATTTTAGCTATGTTTGGAAAGAAAACAGCAGAAGCTAGGCAATTTTCAAGCCCATAACTAAAATGTCGTCAATTTGTTCGCTATTTCCTTGCCATTCTTTGAGTGTTTTTTCCAAAACCTGCTTTTGCTCGGCAAATGATTTTTCTTGCATCATCAGTAGCAAACGTTTAAAAGGCTTAGACATGAATTTATTTTCGCCAGTTTCGTCGAATTGATCAACGTATCCATCTGAAAACATGTATAATGCATCTCCCGATTTGAGTTGTTCTTCGTATTTAGTAAAGCTTTCTTTCTCGCGCGAGTAAATACCAATAGGCATTCTATCTGGCTTAAAATGAATAAGTTCACCATTTCTAATCAAATACAAAGGATTGTAAGCACCTGCATATTCTAAGGTATATTTTTCCACATCAATCACACAAAGTGCCATGTCCATTCCATCTTGAGCTTCATTTTCTTTTCCTCTTTGGCGGAGCGAATTTTTAATTTTTTCTCTCAATTCATTCAAAATAAGATGGGCTTCTATTTTTTCAATTTCGGAATTATTCAAAATGTCATTCAAAAAAGAAATGCCCAACATGCTCATCAATGCGCCTGGAACGCCATGTCCGGTGCAATCGGCAGCCGATACAAATATTTTGTTGCCTTTTTGGCGCACCCAATAAAAATCGCCACTTACAATGTCACGGGGTTTTAGCAAAATAAAATGATCGCTAATAAAATCGCCTCCAAAGTCATCGGTTGGTAAAAGTGCTCTTTGAATTTTACTGGCATAAGTTATACTATCGGTAATACTTTTGTTTTTATATTCAATTTCTTCTTTTTGATGCGCAAGTAAGGTATTTTTAGCCTTCATTATTGTAGCATTCCTCAAAATAACAACTGAAAGCATTACCATTAGTAAGATAACTATTGCAGCAGAATAAATTAGAACTTTTTGCCTGTTTATTTTAGCTTCGTTGGCTAAATCTTTTTCCTTTTGCTCAAATTCTATTTGCTTTTGCTTTTTATCAAACTCATATTGCATAGAAAGCTGTGTAATTTTTTTTGTATTTTCGTCGTTATTAAGTCTCTGGTTTATAGCATTTTGCTCAATCGAATATTCAAAAGCTTTCTTGTAATTTTTCATTCCGGCATACGATAGGCTAAGTAAATTAGCCGAAGCATTCAAATGCTCGAGCGAGTTGGCTTCTTTGCCAAATTCATAAGCTTGCTGGAGATGAAACACCGCTTTTTCAAATTGAGCTAACTCGTAATAGCATTCTCCTATCCCAATATTTTCTAAGGCAACTCCACGCATATCTTGAAAATATTCTTTTATTTCTAGGCTTTTTTGATAGTTCAAAATTGCCGATTCGTATTTTTTGCTTTCCTTAAAAAGTGCAGCTATATTTGAATAACAATCGGCTTCTATGCGGGCGTCGCCTATTTCTTTGGCAATAGCTAAACTTTTAGAATAATTATCTATCGCTTTTTTGGTGTAAGTGCTGTCTTTATCTGATAATTCTTTATAAACATTACCAATATTATTCAAAACTTTTGCTATTCCTGGAAAATATTTTAGTTCTTCATTTATTTTCAACGACTTTTGATAATACGACAAGGCATCATCGAGATGATTCATACGCTCCGAAATGCTGCCAATATTGTTGTACGAATCAGCCATAGCTGGTTTGTCGCCAAGTATTTCATTAATTTTCAAGCCTTCAATATAATTTTCGAGTGCTTTTTTATAGTTTCCTTGCTTGTTGTAGATAATTCCTATTACGTTGTAGCAAGAAGCTTGTCCCTTTTTGAAGCTAATTTCGGTAGAAATATCTAAGCCTTTTGTCAAATTAACCAATGCTTCTGAATAATTTCCTATATTTTCATACAAACTACCTATTGTGTAATAAGATGATGCAATTCCTTCTTTATCATCTAATTGAATATTAATATCCAATGATTTTTTGCTGTACTCCAAAGCTTTGGTTGTATTTCCAATATAGGAATAAATGTTTCCCAAGTTGTTTAAAGTAGAAGCCATACCAAGCTTATCGTCAATGGATTGCCTCAAATCTAATGCTTTTTGGTAAAAGAAAAGACCCGAGTCGATTTTTGAAGCATAGTAGCAGGCGTTTCCTAAGTTGTGAAATGCCGTGCCCATTCCTTTTTTGTATTTTATTTTTTTTGCCAATTTCAATGCTTTCCTTGCATAACTAGCTGCTTCGTCCTGATTATAAGGCACAATTTCATACGATAACTCATTGTAAGTTTTAACCTTGAGGCTATCAACGGCTTGTGTTTTCAAGATTCTTTTCAAGCTGTCAATTTTTGTTTGCGAAAACAAAGAAATTGAGCTAATTAAATACAAAATAAGTAAAATATATTTTTTGGTATTACTCATCAAATAAAATAATTTAATCACTAATTTATAATAAAACTGCAAAATAGAAATAATTTTTGATTGTTCTTTAATAATCAAAACGTTAAAAGCTAACTTCACCCTTTTTATTTTCCTTTAATCTCAGCAAAATTTCTTTAAGTTCGCCTACCCCTTTATTTGTTTGACTAATAAAATTTGCAAACATTTCGGGATATTCTTCTTTTCGTTCTCTTGCTTTCACTGCATTTTCAAAAAGCTGCATATCTGCACGTAACTTGTTCATTCCCATAATAGCAACAGACGATTTTGCTGAGTGCACATGCAATTTCAAATCGTCCCAGTTTCCTTCTTTAATCGCTTTGTTGATATTTGTAACATATTCCGCTATTTGGTCGATAAACATTTCAATCATTTCGGCAATAATTTCGTTGTTATCGCCTGCCATATTTTTTAAATAATCTAAGTTTGTAATTTTTTTTGATTCATTCATAAATTCTTTATTTATAGTTTGTTGCAGAATTTTCTTTATCAAAATTTCTGCTTTAAACGGCTTTGCAATGTAATCATTTATTCCGGCTTCAAAGCTTTTATCTATTTCCGATTTTGTAACGGCTGCTGTGAGCGCAATAATAGGGACAAGGGAATTTGGCTGCTCTAATTGAGTTCTTATTTGTTTAGTAGCCTGATAACCATCAAGTTCTGGCATATGTAAATCCATCAAAATCACATCAAACAAATTGTCGGCAGCTGCCTTTACAGCTTCGTTTCCATTTTCTACAAGCGTAACTTTCATGTTGTTCTTCTGAAGTACTTCACGAGCAAAAAGTTGATTCAATTTGTTGTCTTCCGCCAGTAAAACATTCAATGGCTTGTCTTGTGCTATTTTATTGAATTTTGGTGTAATTACTTGGTTTACAGCAATACTCTGTATGTTTGTAATGCCAAAAGGAAGGGTTACTAAAAAATTACTACCTTCGCCAAATTTACTTTCCACTGAAATGGTACCTTCCATTAAATGAACAAGTTGCTTTGAAATTGTTAAGCCCAAACCAGTTCCTCCATACTCTCGAGTGGTTAAATTTGTAGCTTGATTAAACTCCTCAAAAATAGCTTCTAGCTTGTCTTTCATTATGCCAATGCCCGTGTCAATAACTTCAAATTCAATCGTTTGCGAATTTTCAGTAACCGTTTTGAGCCTAAATTTCATCGAAATTCCACCTTTTTGAGTAAATTTAAACGCATTTCCAACTAAATTAGTAAGTATTTGATTTAAACGTACTTTGTCGCCAACCACAAAATTAGGAATGGCATCGTCTATTTCAATTGTAAAAAATAATCCTTTTTGGGTCATTCGCTTTTCAAAAATATCGCGGTATTGATGCACCAATTTTCTAAAATCGAAAGCTTCGTTTACTATTTTTACTTTTCCGGCTTCTATTTTCGAAAAATCGAGAATATCGTTGATGATAACCAAAAGGTTATCGGCAGAAATTTTAATATTTTCGAGGTATTGAAACTGCTCTTCATTCAGTTCAGTTTCAGCCAGAAGGTCAGTCATTCCTATCACACCGTTCATTGGTGTTCTAATTTCGTGGCTCATATTTGCCAAAAATTGTTCTTTAATTTTGAGGCTATACTCGGCTCTGTCTTTGGCAATTTTTAAGTCTTTATTTTGTTTTCCAAGCCTAGTAATCATTTCGTTAAACACCGACGAGAGCTGACCAATTTCGTCTTTTGAATTGTAGGAACTTTGAATAGAATAATTGCGAGTATCGGCAATGTTTTTCATCAAATCAGCTAAATTTACAATCGGCTTGGTAATTAAACCCTGAAAATAAATAGCCATAATAAGCGATATTATTAAAGCCAAAAATATAATTAATGAAATTACAACCAAAAATTTAATTGTTCTTTCTTTGTATTCGTCTAAGTTGGTTTGGATAAAAATAGTTCCGTGTGTATGGTTTTTATATATAATGGGTTTTGTAATTATGATTTTGTCTTTGGAGAAAATAATAGTATCGGAAGAATATTCTAATTTTTCGGGTGCTCTGTAACCAATTCGCTGCTTTGCATAGTCGGCAAAAGAAAGATTACTGGTATTATAAATAGCTGCCATTTCGATATAATCGTCAGAAGCAAGTAGTTGCAACGATTTTTTAGCGTCTTCTTTTCCACTCATAAAAAATTCGAGATTTGCCGCATTGTTGTTACCAACGGTTTCAGCCAAAATAGACAAATCGCGCAAGGCTTTGCGTTTAAACTGCTGTTTGTCGTAAATAATAAACAAAAAAGAAGAAACAAACAGCGCAAAAGCAGTCAAAATAAAGAGAAAAAAAATAATTTTCTTTTTTATGGATAAATTTATGAAACGAGCAAACATAATTTTCAATTCATTATTTTAATATAATTTTGTATTGTTTTGCGATAAAAAAACAAAACATCTTGTTGCTTTTACTCTAAAATTAAGCACAAGTGCTATTTTATTTTTGAGCAACCCTTTTTTTAAGCACTTGCAAAACGAAATATACAATTAACTTTGGCTCACAACTTATCAATATCCAATAATTTCTGCAATATTCAGCAATTGTGGACTGAAATAAATACGATTAAGCAAAGCCATTTTATTATTAATCTGAATATCACAAACTAAGCGCTTGTAAGCAAAATTAACAATTCCTCCTTTTTTACAAAAAGAAGGGTTGTTTGAACTAACCGACAAAATTTTATGTTCGTTGCAAAAAGTAATAACTTCTTCTGATTTATCTACTTCATTTTCAGATAAATAAACTAAATCAAAGGTATCATCTTTTTTTAAATCAAAAAAATTAAAAACTTTAATTTTTTTTCCATTGCAAATCAAAAAAAAATCGTTGGAAGCAACAGCAGTTTGATTCCAATCAACGAATTGAAACAAATGATAAATCATCTCCTCTTGTTCACCAATTTGAGCTGATAAACGAATAGAAAACCCAAATAAAAACAAAAAAACTGCAAATAAGCCTTTCCTTGCCAATGTCAAAAGGTGTTTGAAAAAAAAACAAGATTCTGTATTTTCTTTAATACTAAATAGTTACTTATTTTTTTTACAATTAAACATAATAAAAAAATAGATTAATTCTAAAATTAATTAGTTCACAATATAAGATGAAATTAATAAATATAAAAATCTTTTTAAACAAAATTTAGACTAAAATATTAAATTTGACAAAAGCTACTTTGGTGAGAGTAAATAATAATCTAAATTTCAGAGAATTAAAATATTAAAAAACTCAAAATACTCGCCTTTATCATCAAAAATAATTTTATTTTTTAAAATTAAAAAAAAAACAATAAATACCGCCTTTCTTTTTTGAAAATTCAAAAATATACAATCGATTGAGGTTTCTGAGTAGCTTAAAGATGTAAAATAGCTGTAAAAAACAGAGTGTAAGCTTCCATGCCTCAAATAAAACACTCCTTTTGTGCTGTTTTGAGAAGGCAAGCAAAATATTTGAGGTTTAAAAAGAAAGAAAATAGAATTTATTTGCCTAATTTTCAATCATTTAAATTATTTAAGCAATTTGCATTATTTTATTTCTAAAATAAAAATAGTTCTTTTTAATTTTTTTTTGTAAATTTGAATAAATAAAAAACGAATTTTCTTACAATTTTTTACGTTTATTTTAGTTAATAACCTGAATACGATAAAAAAAGTAAAATGAAAATGCAATTATTGGTATTTTCATTTTTAGATATAATTAAAAAATCGGACTTATACAACAAGGCTTTTAACAAAAATATTTTCTGCTATTATTAAGATTTAAAAATACAAATTTAATTTTAGTAATTTAAACATAAAAATACAAATTAATATAAAAAATAATTTAAAAATTATAAATTTTCATAACAGATAATACTATGAAAAAAATTACGTTAATCACAACCTTTTTAGTGCTTATAACCCACTTATTTGCACAAGAACCTGCAATAACCGACACAAGCGCAACACTAGTAGCGGCTCAAGGTCAAGAAGCAGAAACATTCTATAACCAAGGAATTGAAGAGTTTAAGATGAAAAATTACCAAGGTGCAGTAGAAAATTTTGACAAAGCAATAGCAATAAACGGTGAGTTTGCTAAGGCTTATTTTAACAGAGGTGTAGTAAAAACAGAGCTAAACCAAAACGACAAGGCGCTAGAAGATTTTGACAAAGCCCTCGAAATTGATTCGAAAATGGGCATTGCTTACTTTAGCCGAGCACTTCTAAAATTTAATAAAAATGAATTTTCGCAAGCCAATACCGATTTAAAATCGGCGATAAGCTCATCATACGAAGACTCAAAAGTGTATTACTATTTAGGAATAACATACTTTCAATCAGATAATTACAAAGAAGCAGAAGATTGTTTTACAAAATCAATCAACTTTGATTCTAATTTTGCTTTTGCCTACAACGACCGTGCAAGTACCAAAAGGCAACAAAACGATTTAGCAGGAGCCATTAGCGATTACAAAACTGCAATCGAAAAAAATGGGAATATTGCTCTAATTTACAATAATTTAGGTAGTGCTTTAAAGCAAAACGGAAACTACGAAGAAGCCGTTGCAGCCTACGAAAAAGCAGTTGCTTTGAAAGCAGATTATTACATTGCTTACAACAATATGGGAAGCGCTTATTTTCAGATGAATAACTATGAAAAAGCTGCCGAAAACTTCAAAAAGGCAAGCCAATTGAAACCTGATTATGCCTTTGCCTACAACAACTTGGCTACTGTTCTTTTAAAACTCGAAAAATATCAAGAAGCCGCACAAATATTAGATAAAGCTATTGAATTAGACCCAAACTATGGCTTTGCTTATTTTAACAGAGGCAGTGCCAAAGAAATGCTACGATTACCCAAGGAGGCTTGTGCCGATTGGAAAAAAGCATTAGAACTTGGTGTAAAAACAGCAGAAAGCTTAATGCAAGATTGCAATTAGTTCAAAAACAGATAAGAACTTATAACATTACTTTTTTTTAAAACAGAACAAATTTATGACTCAATCTAAATTTTGAAGTAAATATAAATCGGATAATACTATTTTTTGAGATGCCCAAAAACATAGGCACATCGATATATTATTCAATCGCATAATTACTTAGCGTCTGAAATAAAACATAACTTTTGCGTTATTTTGAAATTTTTGAACCGTCATTTACAGTATCTAAACTGCGATTTTAAAATTTCAAAATGCGTTATCGGCAGTTTTCTTTCGGGCACCACTCACAAAAATTCATATCTCGAGATTTGATTTTAAAATCCACAGAAAATTTTAATTTTAAAAAGTACTCTTAACCAATTTCAAAATGAATTTTAAAAAAACCATATTGCTTTTTTTAGCTGTTTTATATTTAAGTTTTCTGGTAAAAGGACAAACTCCTGTAAGTATCGACAGAAAAGAATTTAAAATAGACTCAAACGACGATGCTTTCAAGCAAGCATGGCAGAGTATAAAAGCTGGAGATGAAGCATTTGCAGCAGGTTCTGCCTATTATAACATTGCGCTAAAAAATTATTTAGAAGCCGTAACTTACAACTCAAAAAACGCGGAACTAAATTATAAACTTGGTATTTGCTATTTGTTTTCGCCACAAAAAGAAAAAGCTGTTTTATTTTTAGAAAAAGCAAGCGAAAAGGCTAATATTGCACCCGATTTTCGGTTTTGGCTAGCCAAAGCCTACCATGCAAACTATGAATTTGAAAAAGCAATAGAGCAGTACGAAAAATTCATAAACAGTTTGCCACCAAAAATCATGGAACAATTTGAAATTCAGGTAGAAGACCCAATTGTTTTAATCGAAAATTGTAGAAATGCCAAGGAATTGATGGCTACAAAGCTAAACATATTTATCGACAACATTGGAAATAATGTAAATACCGCATCGGCAGAATATAGCCCACTGATTTCTGCTGATGAATCCTTGCTTATTTTTACCTCGCGCCGCGAAAATACTACTGGTGGCGAGCGTTCATTAGACGATAACGAATATTTTGAAGACATTTATTTTGCTGAAATAGATAAAAATGGCGAATGGAAACCGGCTCAAAATATTGGCAACAAAGTAAATACAAAAGAACACGATGCCACAGTTAGCTTAACCGCTGACGGACAAAAACTTATAATTTATAGAAGCACTTCGGGCAACGGCGATTTGTTTCAAAGTAATTTAAATGGCAAAGAATGGTCGAAACCTCGTCAGTACTCTAAAAGCCTAAATACCAAGTATCATGAGGCTTCAGCTTGCCTTTCGCCCGATGAGCAAACCATTTATTTTGTTTCGGACAACCCAAACAATAATTTTGGAAAGCATGATATTTTTAAAGCCACACTCAATAAAAATGGAGACTGGGATAATATAGAAAACCTTGGAAATGTGGTAAATACAAAATTAGATGAAGTATCAATCTTTCTTCACCCCGACGGACGCACCTTGTATTTTAGCTCCGAAGGACACAATTCTATGGGCGGCTATGATATTTTTAGTACAACTTTGCAGGAAAATGGAACTTGGTCAAAACCAGAAAACATTGGAAATCCGATAAATACTCCCAACAACGAAGTATTTTTTGTAATTTCAGCCAATGGAAAGCATGGCTATTTTGCATCGAACCAAGTAGGCGGCAAAGGCGAAACAGATATTTACCAGATTACTTTTTTAGGAGAACGTAAACCATTGCTTCAAAACAATGAAGATAATTTGCTAGCAAGTTTAACCATTCCAATAAAAGAAAAAACAATAGAAAAATCGATAGAAATAAAGAAAATTCGCTTAACCATATTAAAAGGAATTATTGCCGATTCTATTACAAACCAACCGCTTGAGGCTAAAATAGAAATAGTAGATAATTTAACCGGAAAACTTATTTCAAGCTTTACCTCAAATTCAATCACAGGAAAGTATTTAATTCCTTTGCCTTCGGGTTACAATTACGGAATAGCAGTTAAAAAAGATCAATATTTATTTCACTCTGAAAACGTAGATATTCCAAATTCAACTGGTTATCAAGAAATTAATAAAGACATAAAACTATTAAAATTCTTAAAAGGCTCTGGAATTATTCTTAGAAACATCTTTTTTGACACAGGAAAATCAATTTTGCGCGAAGAATCAAACACAGAACTGAATCGGTTGTTTACTCTTTTGAATGAAAATCCTAGCTTAAAAATTGAAATTCAAGGACATACAGATAATGTAGGAGGTTTAGATTACAATAATAAACTTTCTACGAGTCGTTCAAAAGCTGTTGTTGATTATCTAATTAGTAAAGGTATTGATTCTAACCGACTCACTTTCAAAGGTTACGGATATTCCAAACCTTTATCGAGCAACGAAACAATTGAAGGAAGGCAAAATAATAGACGAGTTCAATTTGAAATTTTATAAATAGTGTATGAAAAAAATATTTCAGCAAAATTACTATAAAAAAGATGTAAAATTTTTAAAATATATAAACATATGAAAAAAACAATTTTATTTTTCATTTCTCTATTTTTGATAATAAACACAAACTTTGCGCAAGAGCTCTTGCCAATAAGTAAAAAGGAGTTTATCATTAAAAATCAGCCAGATAGCGGTGCGTGGAAAGCACTCACAGAAGCAGAAAAAGTGTTCAATATTCATAAATCAAATGCACTAAAAGCAGCGGAATTATTTTCAAAAGCTGATATTTACAATCCCCAACTAGCAAAACTGAAATACAACTTGGGCTTGTGTTACTTATATGCGCCTCAAAAAAGTAAAGCGGCAATATATTTTGAAGAAGCTCTCGGTTTAAATGAATTTGTAGCTAAAGATGTACAATTTTTACTTGCCAAAGCATACCAATTAAATTCGGAATATGACAAAGCAATAAGTGCCTACGAAAAATATAAACTATCGGTTGCACCAAGCGATTTACCTAAGATAGAAACAAAAATAGAGCTTTTGATATTGGAATGTCTCAAAGGCAAAGAATTTTTAAGTAAACAAAAAAGGTGCTACATCGATAATTTAGGCGATGCAATCAACACGCAATACAACGAGTATAATCCACTTTTTGATGTTGAAAATCAAGTACTTATATTCACTTCAGAGAGAGAAAATACTACTGGCGAAAAAATAAATAAGTACAATAATAATTACTACGAAGATATTTTCCAATCTGAGTTTTCAAACGAAACCTGGAAAACTAGCCAAAATATAGGCAAAATATTTTCGACCAAAAATAATGATGCATTGGTTGGTTTAAGTTCAAAAGGTGATATTGCATTTATTTACAAAGGGTTAGAAAACGAAGGAGATTTGTATATAGCCAACAGAAAACTTTCGACATGGTCAAAACCAAGTAATTTGGGCAATACCATCAACAGTAAAAAAGGCAAAGAAAACTCGGCAACACTCTCAAACAACGACTCCACGCTTTACTTTACAAGCAACAAAGAAGGCGGCTTTGGTGGTTTCGATATTTATGTAAGCCGCAAGAAATCAAATGGTAAGTGGGATATTCCTCAAAATTTAGGCTTTGAAATCAATTCGCCAAAAGATGAACTTTCGGTGTGCCTTTCGCACGATAATCAAACGCTCTATTTTGCAAGCAACGGTTTAGCAGGAAGTGGTGGTTTCGATATCTTCAAACTCGAACTTAACGAAAATGGTAATTGGTCGGCTCCTATAAACCTAGGAAATCCGATAAATACAGCAACAAACCAGTTGAGTTACTACTCTTTACCTGATAATAAAACAGCATTTTATGCCAGTGAAAACGAAAATAGTTTAGGGTCTTTAGATATTTATAAAATCACATTTTTGGGCGACGAAAAACCATCATATCAAAATGTGGAAGATAATTTTTTGTCATTTTCTGAATTAAAAGCTCCCAAAATAGAACTTTTGCAACCAGTTTTGTCAACTGTTTTGTCTGGTAAAATAACAAGCAAACGTACACAACTTCCCATTTCAGCAGTAATTGAAATTATTGATAAAGAAAAAAATGTGGTAGTTTATTCCGAAAAATCAAATCCCGAAACTGGTGCTTACCAAATATCGCTTCCGGCAGGAAAAAATTATAGTATTTCGGTAAAATCAGACGAATATATGTTTGCTTCGGACAATATAGAGGTACAAAAATCGGTAAAATTCCAAAGATTTACAAAGAATTTTGAACTATCGCCTATTGAAATAGGTGCTGCAATTGTGCTTAAAAACGTTTTTTTTGACAGTAATGCCGCCATTTTGCGTCCAGAATCGTATGCAGAACTTAATGTATTAGCTCAATTACTTAAAAATAATTTGAAAATAAAAATTGAAATATCGGGACATACTGACAATATTGGAAGTGCTTTTTCTAATAAAAAATTATCAACAGAGCGAGCAGTATCTGTTGTTAATTACCTTATAACTAATGGAATAGAAAAAAATAGAATACTATCAGTAGGTTACGGACCAGACAAGCCCGTTGCAAACAATAAAACACCCGAAGGTAGGCAAATAAACAGAAGGGTAGAAGCCAAAATAATTTCAATAAACTAACTTATTTTCAAAAAGTTGCTAAGAGAAGCATACCTTTTTCTCTTAGCAATTTTTTATTTACATTCGATTTACCGACACATGAAACGCAAAAAAATACAAATTACTTTATTATTGTTGATTTTAATTGGCATAATTATTATAAGTATTTATTACTTTTTTCAACAAAAAGACACTACAATTTTACCTTCATTTATGCAAAGCAATAGTGCTTGGGCAGAAAAAGAAGTGCAAAAGCTTACAGAGAAAGAAAAGTTAAGCCAACTTTTGTTTATAGAAACAGATAGTTTAATCGACAATTTTATTCCGGGTGCTTTGGCTTTTAGTGGCAATGATTTTGGTCATTTTGAACAACTTAAAGCTAAATTGAGTACCCAAAAACTTCAAAAACCCATTTTTGTAAATCTGTTTGCTGATGGTTTGTGTCATTTTAGTAAAATACAAACAAACTTGAATATCAATCACTTTTTCGCAAATTCTGATTCTAATTCTACTCAAAATTTGAGTGAATATATTTTGCAATTAAATTTATCTCTGTCTCAAAATTTTCACGTATTTTCATTGCTCAATTTGCGCCCAAGCTTTGAATACGATTCTGCCTTTTATAGCGACTTGCTTTTAAAAGCAATCAAAACAACACAACTAAGTGATAATCAAAAAGTTTTGAATGGACATTGGTGTAATTTCTCCCTCGAAAATCTAAAAAAAGATACAATAATTTACCAACACGAACTCAAAATAGTAAAAGAATTGATTAAAAGTAAAATACCTGCTTTATTTTTAAAAAATCCGTCCAACACACTTGTGGTTTATCTACGAAAAAATCTAAATTTTGGCGGCTTAATTATTAGCGATTTTAGAGATAAAGAAATACCTAAAACAGAAATTTTAGTTGATTTGATAGAAAACGGAAATACTTTTTTTCTTATTTCAAAAAAATCGGAAAAATTCATACAAAGTTTTCTAAAACTTGGAACAAAGATAAAAAAAGGAAAATTAGATGAACAAGTAAAAATAGTGCTTTTAGCAAAAAAATGGATTGAGAAAGACAAAACTCAATTTCAAGCTAATTTATGTGAAGACAATTCATACCAACTGCAAACCAATAAATTAATAGAAAATTCGATTACACTTCTAAAAAACAAAGACAAATTAATTCCATTGCTTTCTGTAAAAGAAACCTTTTTGGTTTTCAATATAGGAAAAAATACAGAAGCCTTTAATTCAATGCTTCGAAATTATATTGAATTTACAGCATTTGATTTTAATAAAAACAAAAAAATAATCAAGCAAAAGGTAGATAAATTGATAATTACTCTAAACTCCGAAACTCTAACAAATGAAGAGTTAAAATATATTGAAGAAATAATAAACACACTCAAAACCAAGCAAAAACCAATTTTAATAAATTTCGGAAATGTAAAAAATATAACTCACTTTGAAGGCTTCCAAACAATTATTCAAAGTTATGGAAATTTACCTATTGAGCAAGAATTATGTGCACAAGCTCTTATGGGAGGAATTGGATTAAAAGGCTGTTTACCAAGTTATTACAAAGAAAAAAAACTATTCCCAAGCACTTTTACAAGTATCAAAACTCGGCTAAAATATGCAGTTGCCGAAGAAGTAAATATGAGCACAAAAAAGTTAGAAGTAATTGATAGTATTGCACTTGCCGAAATTTCAGCAGGAGCATTTCCGGGTTGCCAAATATTTGTAGCCTATAAAGGAGTAATTGTTTACAACAAACAATTTGGCTATCACACTTATTCAAAGCAAGATAAGGTAAAAGAAACCGATTTGTACGATTTGGCATCGCTTACTAAAATTTCGGCAACAACCTTAGCTGCCATGAAAATGTTCGATTTGAAAAAAATAAACTTAACTACAACCTTGAGTAATTGCATGAAAAACACAAAAATAGATTATACCCGAATAATTCCCGACACCATTATTCGAATAGATACTTTGCTATTAAAAGAAATTCCAAATTTGAAAAAATTATTAGCAACCACCGACACTATAAATCTGAATGATAGCATGATAGTTACTTTCGACACCATTATTGCAAAATTAACACCCAAACGCAATATTTTTAAAGTTCCTTTGCAAGAAATGCTGGTTCATGAATCGGGAATTATGCCAGTTTTGCCTATTTTGCCTTATATTTTGTACAAATTGCCACAAAAACGAAAAAGTTTTAAAATAAAAACATCTGTATTTCAAGACGTAAATGATAGTTTACAAAATGAGCCAAAATACGACACTATTTACTCGGAAGGTAAAAAATTGAAGCGGTCAGAGGCTTTTGCAAAATATTATTCTAAGAACAAAACAGACTCTTCGAGGCTACAAATTGCAGAAAATATGTATTTAAAAAACTCATACAGAGATACTTTATGGATAGAAACAAAGCAACTCAATGTGGCACAGGAAAAAAAATATCAATACAGCGATGTGAATATGATATTGGTTCAAATGGCAATTGATTCGCTAAATGGCGAAAACATAGATGAATTTTTAAAAAACTCATTCTACGACGAATTAGGTTTTAAAAATACCTGTTTTCTTCCTTTAAAAGAGCACTCTAAAAATGAAATAGTTCCAACTGCGCTTGATAAAGTTTGGCGCAATCAGCTACTTCAAGGTTATGTACACGACCCTTCTGCTGCCATTTTGGGCGGAATAGCCGGAAATGCAGGGCTTTTCAGTACAGCAAAAGAACAAGGCATTTTGTACCAAATGCTCTTAAACAAAGGCACTTACGGAGGAACTCGTTACTTGAGTAGCGAAGTTGTAGAACTATTTACCAAACGCCAAGCCGGACACGTGCGTGGCTTGGGTTTTGAAATCCAATCGTCGAAGGCAATTATGAGCCAATACGCATCGAGCACAACTTATGGTCATACCGGCTTTACTGGCAATTGTGTGTGGGTGGATCCGGAAAAAGAACTGGTATTTGTATTCATTTCAAATAGAGTATATCCTGATAGCAAAAATGGAAAAATAAACGGGCATAAAGTGCGACAAAAAGTACACGATGCGGTTTATAAAGCTATCATTCCGTAAAAACCAAAATAGAATTGAAATAAAAATAAAGCTAAAAAAACTTCATTTTTATTTGCAAAAAAAAGAAAAAAAACGTTTATTTGTTAAAAAAAAGAGAATTGCGTATTTATAAAAAGCTGACCCCGTTTTTTTAGTAATAATTAGCTAAAAAACAAATAGTTGCATGTATTATAAATGAAAAAACATTTTGAACACAGTCTTATTTTAATAGAAAAACATTGGCAATGTAACAAACAGATGACTTTTTCAAAAAGTTTGCTAAAATCACAAAATTTTCATTTTTTTGTAATAAAATAACAATTAAACAATTGAAAAATAGAACAATTTATTATTAGAATTTCGGTTGCTATCAAGTTACCTTATCAAAAACGTTAAATATTATTTCTATGTCAAAACAAATAGAAGAAAGACTTATTGCTGTAAATGAGATATTTAGCCCATCTGCTCCTATTGAAAGTATCAGCCTTTTTGTGGGTAGAATAGAGCAAATAACCAAAGTAAAAGAAGCAATCGAAGAGCGTGGACAACACATTGTAACTTTTGGAACAAGAGGAGTTGGCAAAACTTCGCTTGCCAATGTAGTGCGCGATTTATTCAAAAATGTAAGTACCGTAAAAGTAACTTGTAATAGAAACGACGATTTTAGAAGTATCTGGGACAGAGCTTTTAGCAAAACAAAATTTATAATTAGCGAGCGCAATGTAGGCTTTAACGCAAGTGTAAAAGACCAAGTAATAAGGCTTTATCTACCTGAAAAAGAAGATATTACAGCTCACGACATAGAATCGGTGCTTTCTGACGTGTACAATACGATGCTCATTGTTTTTGATGAATTTGATAGCATCTCCGACGAGAAAACAAAAATAAAAATGGCGGATACTCTAAAATCGCTTTCGGACAATATTTTTAACATAACCGTAATGATTATTGGCATTGCCGACAGTGTAGATGAACTTTTGGGGCATCACTTATCGCTCGAAAGGTGCATAAAACAAATTCACATGCCGCTGATGAGTGCCGACGAATCGTATCAAATAATCGACAATAATTTGCCACTTGTGGGTTTGAAAATAGAGAAAGACGTAGCAGATAGAATTGTGGAATATGCCTCTGGCTTTCCGCATTATGTGCATTTGCTTTGCAAGTATTCAAGCCAAATGGCGATAACCGAAGGTAGAAATACCATCAAACACGAACATTTGAATTGGGCTGTAGATGAGAGCATTAACAATTCAAATCAAAGTATAAAAACAGCTTACCAATTGGCAGTAAAATCGAATAGTCGCAAAAAAAATCAATTTGAAGATGTTATTTATGCTTGCTCGCTAATTGAAAATAACGACAGGCTTTTTAGCTCTGAAGATGTGATTCAAATTTATAATAAGCTGACTTCCAGCGAAAACAAGCCTGAAACAATTAATTACAATTTGGGAATGCTCTGCAAAGAAGAAAGGGGCGAAATTCTTGTAAAAGCTGAAAAAGTAGGAGAACAAAAATATACATTCAAAAACCCATTAATGAAAGCATTTGTGAAGCTCAAAATTCACTCAGAAAGTAACGAGGTATAAAAGCGAACAATTTTAAAAATAAAAAAAAGCTGCAAACCATTAGTTTGCAGCTTTTTAAATATTATAAGTTTGAACGAAAATCCAGCAACTAAAACCAAACAAAGCACTACTGTTTTGTTTGGTTTATAGCGTCCACAATATTAATTCGTTCGCCATCTTTGAATGCAACAACAAACGAATCTCGTCCAATTCCATCTTGCAACGAGCGTGCTTCGTCATAATTATCAAAACGCCCTACCATATATTTCCACAAACCATCGTGGTAAGAAGCCGTTACATTTTTATTTCCTTTGTACAAATTATCCACTTTTATATTTGGCAAAGCGTTTTTAACTGCAATAATTTGAACCGTAAAATAAATATACGAACGATTGTTTACCGAATTATTATTTCCAGAATTGTTATTTCCAGAATTTGAATTTACCGAATTATTATTTCCAGAATTATTGTTGCCTGAATTATTAGAATTTGCGGTATTATCGTAATTTCCATAATTGTTATCAACTACATTTTCTTCCACATTACAATCCACGTACAAGCAAACTCCATCGAGTAATAAGTCAATAGCCTCATGTTTTAAAGCGTTTGCAGTTTTTACCTGTTTTGAAATATACTCGTAAGTATCTCTATCAGTCAGTTTATTAACAATATCCTTCGACTCATTAAGCTTTAAACTAGCATCATAAAGTGCTTTTCTTGAAGCCTTATTGCTTTCAACATCGTTAGATGATTTTTGCAACTCTTCTATTTTTTGCTTAAAAACATCAGAACTAATATTATATCCCTTATCAGCCGTTTTGGTAGCATCAATTAATTTAACAAGCCCTTCATGTTCTAATTCCGCAATTCTTTTTTCTGATTCTCTTTTATCTTTTTTCGATTGAGTTTTCATGTCTTGCTTTAAGTTAAAAACCTCTAATTCAAGAGCTTTAACTTCTTGCAAAAAAACATCACCCGATACGATAAAATTGTCGGCTCTGTCAAGTTCCTTTAACTGCGCTGCCGATAGCTCTTTTTTAATGCCCGAAAGTTTCTGTTTATATTGAGCTTCTGCTCTAAATATCAGAAAAAAGCAGAATAAAAAAGTAAATGTAAAAAAAATAACTCTTTTCATGTCGTAATAGTTTTGAATTATACATTAAATAACGTTAAAACTAATTATTCAATATGTAAGTACTAAAATAAGTTTATTAAAAATCAAAAAAAATACTAAGTTGTGTTTTGAAATAAAACCTTAGAAATATACTACAAGATGTTACTTTTTTTTGTCAATTCCAAACAAAATAATAAAAATAGCAAATTACTTTATTCAAACAAATTTGTAATTAAAATAAATAATTCATTTATAATCATTTTTAGATAGCAAATAAAAGCAAACCTAGCGAAACGGACGATAAAAAAAAACTAAAAATAGCTTTTTTTAGATAATAAGAATAAAAATTTCGGATAAAAAATTTATTTGTTTCTATTTTTAGAAAGCATTTACGCCTCTTCTTTTTAGATTAAGGGTATTTCTTGTTTTTTTTGTGGATTTTAAAAAAAATTTTGTTTAAATAAATTCTTTTTTCTATTTTTATTGAAAATTAGCTTAAAAAAAACAGCAAAATGTTCAATAAAAACAATCAAAAAAAAGACATTTTAGTGGTTGATGATATTTCATCAAACTTAGATTTGCTAGGAAATATTTTACAGCTAAATGGATACGGTACTCGCTTTGCTACCAATGGGTTAGAAGCTATTGAAGAGATAAATAAAAAACAGCCCGATTTAATCTTTTTAGACATTTCGATGCCCGAAATGGATGGCTACGAGCTTTGTAGAATCCTCAAATCAAGCGACGAAACCAAGGATATTCCCATTATTTTTTTAACAGCCTACAGCAATACCCAACACTTATTAAAAGCCTTTAAGGTTGGAGGTCAAGACTATGTAACCAAACCCTTCAATCCAGAGGAATTGCTCACACGTGCCAATACCCACATAGAGTTAAAAGAAAAAAAAGCCGAAATAGAACTTTACAACCATCAGCTTTTAAAACTCAACGAGGAATTACTGCGCTTAAATGAAGTTTTGCAACAGCAAAAAAAGGTAATCGAAGAAAAAAACAACGATTTAACATCGAGCCTCGATTACGCAAAATTGATACAAACTTCGTTATTAACATCGGCACACCAGCTCGAAGATAATTTTGAAGCATCATTTATTATCAACAAAGCCAAGGATATAATTAGTGGCGATTTTTATTTTTTTCACAAGCTTCAATCTAAAAATCAAGCCATTTTGATTGTAGCCGATTGCACAGGGCATGGCGTTCCGGGTGCACTTCTATCGGTTTTGGGCACAAGCTTAGTAAATAAAATAATTGTAAGCGACAATTGCGCCGACCCAAAAGAAATTTTGTATGAATTAGATGTTGCTTTTATCAATTTTCTCAAATCGCGTGAAAATCAAGCTGTTTCAAACGATGGAATGGATATTGGAATTTGCCTTATCGACTTCGATTCGAGCGAATTGACCTTTGCAGGCGCATGCAGACCAATTTACAAAATAAGCAACGGCACTTTGGAGCAATTCAGGGGCAGCATTCACCCCATTGGTGGCTATTTGCAAACTTCAAAAGATTTCAAAAATTACAAAATGCAAATAAATAAAGGCGACATAATATACTTATTTTCAGATGGATATGCCGACCAATTTGGTGGAGAAGATTGTAAGAAACTAGGAACAAAACGATTCAAAGAGCTTTTGCTCGAAATTCATTTATTGCCTTTGGAACAACAAAAACAAAACCTGCTCAAGTTTTTAGAACAATGGAAAGGTGAATATGAACAAATTGATGATATTTTGTTTATGGGTTTGCGCCTCTGACAAAGTAAAAAAAATAATTAGATATATTCTAAATAAGCAGTTGGGCAAAAAAATAATCTTTTTTTTATTTGCTGATTTATAACAATTTGCCACAAAACAATTTTAAAATACATGAAAAATAGCAATACCAAAAGGCAAAACAATTTTTTTATTGAGCAAAATATTGTTACTTTCGTATCGTAATTTTAAAATAAACTAACAATTTAAAAATTTATAAAAATGGCATATTTTATTTCTGACGACTGCACTGCTTGCGGTTCATGCATTGACGAATGCCCAGTTGAGGCTATTTCTGAAGGTGATATCTATAAAATTGATCCTGAATTATGTACAGACTGTGGTGCTTGCGCTGATGTTTGTCCGGTAGAAGCTATTTCTCCAGCATAGTTTTTAGATGCAAACAAAATAAAAAAACCTTTTTCTTTTTACGAAAAAGGTTTTTTTAGCTCCTATTTGTTTTTAAGTTCGTCAATTTTAGCATTCAATTGTTTTTGCTCTTCCAAAGTTTGAGTCATTTGCAAAACTAAGTTTTCTTTTTCAGCTTGTAAAGTAGCGATTTGAGACTGAAGTTGTTCGCGCTCTGCGCCCATTTCTTCATGTGCAAGTGCCAAGCTTTCAAGGCTTTCTTTCATTATATCTTCTTGTTCGAGCATCAATTTATTTTGGTCGTTCAATTCTTTTTCCACAAGTTTAGATTTTTCAAGTGCTTTTTTCAAAATTTCGCTCTTTGTTTCGAGCATATCATTTGTTTTTTTAAGCTCCTCTTGATTTATTCGCATTTTTTCTTGATATTCCAATAGTTCAACTGATTGCTCTTCCATTTTTCGTTTTTGAACTTCCGAATCTGTTATATTAGAATACATTGCAAGTACTTTGTAAAGCTTGCCGCCATTGTCGTAAAGTGGTTTAAAAATTTCGTGCAACCAAAGCTCTTGCTGGGCAACAAAATAACGACGCGTTATAAATTTAGTTTCGCCGGCTCTTATGTCTTGCCAAAATTCATAAAACTCATCACTATCTCTTTCCTCTGCAGCAAGAATTGTGCTATGATGTTTTTTAGCAACCATTGTCATTTTTAGTCGCAACAGCCTTAAAATGTAATCATTAGCATCTAAAATAGTTCCATCGGGCGAAAACTGAATGGTACCCGTATTTTCATTAATTGCATCAAACACACCTTTGAGTTCAACCGCTTGTCTTGCAGCTTCTTCTTGTGTGGCTTGAAGTTCTTCCATGTTTTGCCGCATTTCTTCTTCTTGCGAAGCTAATTCTTCGGCTTGCTGCTGCGATTGAACTAAAAGTAAAGCGGTTTTTGCATTGATTTTGGCTGTTGCCAAAGTTGCTGCAATATTTTCGGCTACTTTTTCCAAAAAAGCAATTTTATAATCACCAAATTCATAAAACGATGCAATTTCAACTACTCCTAATATTTTATCCTCCAACTTCAAAGGCACTAAAATCAAATTGCGCGGATTTGAATTTCCAAGTCCTGAAATAATTTCAATATAATCTTCGGGTATTTCTTTTAAATAAACAGTTTCTTTTTCGATGGCACAAGTTCCAACTAAGCCTTCTCCCATTTTAATTATTTTGGTATAGTATTTTTTCCTATCATAAGCATAAGATGCTATTAATTCGATAGTTACATTATACTTATTTTCATCATTCACAATAAAAATACCGCCTTGATTTGCGCCAAGTGTATTAATCAAATTCAAAATAATATCATCGGCTAATTTCGATAAATCGTTATTGTTTTTGCGCAAAATATCGCTATATTTTGAAATTTCATTCGCTGTCCAATTTCTTTTTTCGTCTTCTTTTTGATTCTCTATTTCCTTTAGTTTTGAATCTTTAAGGCTCTTTCGCATATCTAGTAGGGCAATTCCAAGTTCATCTTTTTGGCTTCTAGGCTCAAAATGAGAATCAAAATTACCATTTTCAATTTCTTTGGCAAAAACTGTAATTTTAGTTAAACCTTGCAAGAGAGAATTGAGTGTTTTTTTAAATGCTCCTATTTCATCGTGCGAGCTAACTTCTATTTGCTGCAAAACATCTCCTTTGGCTACGCTGCCCAAAATGTCTATTATTTTTTGAATTTCAATAATAATAATATTTTTAAAAACATAGAAAAAGAACAATAAAAATAAAATCAATGGGAAAATAGAAATAAAAAGAACTAAAAAAACAATGTTTTTATTTGTGTTTACATTTTCATAAGAAGCTGATATTCTTAACAATGAACTTTCTTTGATAAGAGAAAAACTAGCGTTAATTTTATCAAAATGCACATTAGATTCATTCAACAAATCGGAAAGTTTTTTATTTATCGAAAAATCGGTATAAGTAGTATCGGCAATAATCGATTGAGCAGTAGCAATATTGGGAATAATTTCGTTAATGTATAAATCAACAATGGCATTAAAGTTTTTTCTAGCTATTTCGTAATTAATCGAATCTGATTTTGTATGAATGTAAGCTTTCAAAGCGGCTAAACTAGTATTTGCAGGTTCTTGCATTTCGCGCCATTTCTTTTCATTAACAGCAAGTGAAATAATCGATTCTGAAATATAATTTTGTATTTGGTAGTAATTATGTATATTCTTGTTTAGTAAGGTATAGTCTTCTATAAATTGCTCACCTTCATTAATATAGCGAAAAGTTTTGCTCAAATAAAAATAAGTTATACCTATAATTAAAAGGAAGGTAACTAAAATTACAACTAAATTAATAAGCAATTTGCTTTCTAACTTAATATTTTTATATCTTGAAATTAAACTCATATTAAAAAAAGTTATTGATGTTTATTACCTAAACCTATATTTGGGGATTCTAAAAAAACTTTTTTTTAATTCAAAAAAACAACCTCCCAATAAATACTTCCAAACAATTTGTTGTACAAAACAAACTGTTTTTTGATTTTACTTTCATATCTATTTATCTCAATATCAATAAAATAACTTGGTTTATTCTGTTATTTTGCGTCATTAAGGATAGAAAAATTAAAAAGCTAAGATAGTTAATTTAATTTTCAGATAAAAGAATAATCTATATTTTTTAATTTATTTGGCAAAAACTTTTTCGCCGTGCACAAAAGTTTGCAAAATTTCAGTTTTAAATATTTCGTTTTCAGGCATTTCCATTAAATCCCTGTCGCAAACTACAAAATTTGCAAACTTGCCTACTTCCAAGCTTCCTTTTTCATTTTCCTCAAAAGCAGCTTTTGCAGCCCAAATAGTCATGGCTTTCATTGCTTGCACTCTCGAAAGTGCATTTTCGGACTGAAATCCTCCTTCGGGAAATAAATTAACATCTTTTCTGCTCACTGCTGCATAAAAGCCAAGCAAAGGTTCAATTTTTTCTATCGGAAAATCGCTTCCGTTTGGCAGCCAAGCATTTTGCTCTAAAAGTTGTTTGTAAGCATAAGCGTTTTTAATTCGCTCATTTCCAAGCCTTTTTTCAGCCCAATACATATCTGAAGTAGCATGTGTTGTTTGAATAGAAGGAATAATGCTAAAGTCGCCAAAAAACACAAAATCTTCTTTATCAACTATTTGAGCATGTTCTATTCGCCAGCGTCTATCATTTTTTCCCTTCAAATATTTTGCATAAGTTTTTAAAATCAAACGCACAGCCGAGTCGCCAATACAATGTGTATTTAATTGATAATTATACTTGTAAGCAAATTCAGCCATTTTATCGAAATACTCAGGTTGTGCAACCAAAATACCGGAATAGTTTTCTTTATCGGTGTAAGGCTTCAACAATTTAGCACCTCTCGAACCTAAAGCTCCATCGGCATAAAGTTTTATAGATGAAACTGTTAAATAATCGGTTTTATAAATTCCTTTCTTTACAAAATAATCAAAATTTTCATCGGTAGGATTGAGCATTGCATAAATAGGCATTTTCAAAGTACCTGCTTTGTGCATCGAATCAATCAGCAAAATCATGTCTTTGTCTAAACCCGCATCGCAAACGCCAGTGAGTCCAACTTTGAAGCAATTTTCTTGAGCTAGTAAAAGTGCTTTTATATTTTCTTGGTGGTTAAATTTGGGTATTTTACTTACCACCAAACTCATTGCATTATCTATCAAAATGCCATTCGGTTTTCCATTTTTAAGTAAAACTTCGCCACCAGCCATTTTTGTAGATTCATCAATTCCAGCGATTTGCAAAGCTTTTGAATTTACAAGAGCTGCGTGCCCATCTATTCGAGTTAAATAAACCGGTATTTCAGGAAATGCTTCATCGAGTTTTTCTTTGGTCGGAAATTCCTTATTTTGCCAATCGTTTTGGTCCCAGCCTCTTCCTTCTATCCATTGGGTTTTGTTTTTGGCAGCAAATTCTTTAATTCGCTCTATTACTTCTTCATACGATTGGGTTTCGGTCAAATCTACTTCGCGAAACACCATGGCTCCGTAACCATAAAAGTGGCTGTGCGCATCAATAAATCCGGGATATATAAATCTTCCACTCATCGAAATTATGCTGTCGGATTCAAATTTTGCTTCAATATCTTTGGTTGAGCCAACTCCTATTATTTTACCATCTTTCACGGCAAAGCTCTGAGCTATGTCAAAAGTCTGATTTACAGTATATATTTTCGCATCAATTATAATAAAATCGGCTTTTTCTTTACCACACGACATAGTTATGAGGGCTATTAAAATGAAAAATGAAAAAATTTTTAAGGTCATTTTCGGCAATTCTATTTTTTAAAATTTATAAGATATTTAGACAAAAATAGTAAAAAATACAGATAAAACATTATATTTGTATAAAAATAATACAAAAAATATTTTCAATTATTTTTTGCAAAAAACGTTTAAATTAATTAGGTATAAAATTGATTAAATTTAACAAATAACTATTTAATTAATAATAGATTACCTTTTATTTTTGGAACTAGAAAAACAACTAAAATTAATTATAAATAAATATAAACTCAAACGTTATGAATCTGTTATTAATATCACTTGCTCCTATTCTAATTATAGGATTTTACATTTATTTTAGAGATAAATGGGAAAAAGAACCAATCAAGTTGCTACTTCTCTCTCTTCTTTTTGGAGGACTAACTGTCATTCCAATTTTAATTGTCGATGCGTTTTTAGAACCGCTTGGCGAAAATCTAACCGATTTGTCAAAAGCAGCTTTTGATGCTTTTGTAACTGCGGCTTTAACCGAAGAAGCCTTTAAACTTCTAGCTTTGCTACTATTAATTTGGAAAAGCAAAGAGTTTAACGAAAAATTTGATGGCATTGTTTACGGAGTTTTCATATCGCTAGGCTGATTCCGATGGTGTTTCGGTGGGTATTTTGCGTGCAGTAACAGCCGTTCCTGCGCATGCGCTTTTTGGTGTGGTAATGGGTTATCATTTTGCGCTTGCTAAATTTGAACCAGCCAAACGTAGTTTTGAGCTTTTTCTAGCTTTTTTTGTTCCATTTTTGTTGCATGGATTTTACGATTTTTGGTTGATGTCCGAAAATGGTTATTTGCTTTTGCTGTTTATTCCTTATGTAATTGGTTTGTGGGTTTTTGGTTTCAAACGAATGAAAGCTCATTCGCAAGATTCTGTTTTCAAAAAAGAGTAGCTTTTAAGCACACGTGCTATTTTATTTTTGAGCAAACTTTTTGCTATTTACTTATTTTTAAGCACTTAGCAAAACAAAATATACAATCAATTTTGGTTCACTATCTAAATAAAAAAAACCAAAAGTTTTATACTTTTGGTTTTTTTAATATACACCTTTATAAATAAAATAATAAAACAAAATAAACGTCATTTTATATTTTACAAAATAGTTATCAATTAATTGATTAAAAGGCTATTCACTACTTAATTTCCGGTTGCAAAGTTTACAATTTCGTCTTTTTGATTGCCTAAATAATCAATTATTTTAACTTTTACAACATATTCTTTTCCTTTAGAAAAATCACCAATTGGTCCCACATAAGCTCTTTCAGCACCTCCATTGATAGAGTAAAAAATCTTACTTACACCCACTTGCGTGTCAGTAGCCGAAAGATAAAGTTGAACGTGTGGCGAAAATACTTCCATATTTTTATCGCCGTATGCTTTTTTACCTATCGGTGTAATACTAAAACGAGGATAAAGGCTTGGTGGTGTGTTATCTACAATGAAAAAGAAATTCTCAGAGTTTGTATTTTCTACGTAGTCATAGCCTGTAAAATTAATGGAATGTTGTCCTTCTTCGGCAACTGAAAAAGGAGCAGTAAAATCAGTTTCTACTTTTTTATCAACCGTATAAGTAATTTTATCCACACCAGCCTCAGCATCAACAGCTTTGAGGGTTATTTTAGTAGAAGAATTGATAAAAGTAGTATCACGCGTAGTAAATTGAGGAGTCGAATAAGAGTGGCTCAAATTGGGTCCTGTCAAATCTACATAAGTTGCAGTGCTTTTGCTGCTTCCTTTGCTTGTGCTTATTTTATTATTCACATTATCAGTAGCATAATACTTAATATCGGTAGCTCCTGTTTTTGTAGGCAAATAAAAGGGGGCATCGTAAATTACATATTCTGCTCCATCTATCGAGTAATGAATGGATTTTACTCCAGCTTTGTTATCTACAGCAGTGAGTTTAAATTTTGTTCTGCCCGATGAGTATGCTTTTCCGTTTGAAACAAACTGATTTCCAAGAACTTCGTCGATAACAATTGGTGCAGATTGGTCTAAAAAGAAGCTATACGTTTTTACTTCTTCTTGGTTTTTAACATTGTCGATAGAATAAAATTTCAAGGTATGATTACCTTCTGATAAAGAGCTTAAACTGATATAGTTAACCAAAACACGTGGTTGGTTGTCATCAAAAGCATAGTAAATTTTATCTACGCCCGATTTCAAATCGCTAGCTGTGAGATGAATAACAGTTCGTGCCGAAAGTACGTCTTGAAATTGGTCGCCTTCGATGCGAAACTGGGTTAAAGGTGCCGTGATGTCGAGTGTAATTTTTTCCTCATTTGTTTCTTCTGCATTTCCCACATTATCAGCAGCGTAAAACTTAAAAACATAGTCATTTTCTGAAGTTACATCTATCGGCTTTGAATATTCTGAAAATTGAGCACCATTTGAAGAGAAAAAAACTTTTTCAACTCCAGCCGTTTCATCTGTCGAACTAAGGGAAACCGACAAACCTTTTCCAACAAAAAGCACATCGTTTGCCTTATAAGTTGGAGCGTGATTTAGAGTAAGTTTAGTGTGCGGTGCCTTGCTGTCGCTAAAAACTACAAATTTCACATCTTGTTCAGGTTGAACCACTTTGCGAGTTACCGTGTCCACACACGAAGGCGAGCGCAAGGTATTCCAACCTTCTGTATCAAAATACATTGGGTTTGCATACTTTTTAGTCGATTCTTCGGGGCTTAGCAAATGATGCTCGGCACTTGGATTGGGCGAATCAGAAATAAAGAAATATATCGGCTTTGCTTTATTTACATACAATTTTCCATCGGGTGCTCTATAAAATCGCTTTTCGTGTTTGAACTGTTCTTGCGCATAAACAACTGTGTTTAAGGCAATTAAAAAGAATAAAAAACTTAAAAAAATGTTCAGCTTTTTCATAATTTAACAATTTGTATCTATTTTTTGATTTTTATTAATAACTAAATAAAAACCATTTTATTTATTTAAAAAATTTGTTGCTTGCTGTATTAAATTTTAAAACCAATAACCAACACATCGTCTATTTGAGCTTGCTCGCCTTTCCAATTTTTAAAAGTATTGAAGAGAATTTCCTTTTGCTCGTGCATTGGTTTTTGATGTATCTCGAGAAGAAGACTATAAAAATTTTTTTTCATAAATTTTCTGCCTTTTTCTCCACCAAATTGGTCTAAATAACCGTCGGTAAAGATGTAAAAAGATGTTGGCTTGTCGAGTGTTAATTTATGCGAAATAAATTTTCGCTCCTCTTCTCTTTGTAAACCTCCTACTGGATTTTTATCTCCTTTTATTTCAACAAGTTCACCATCTTGAATATAAACAAGAGGATTTTTAGCACCCGAAAAATCTAAAATCTTATTATTTTTATCTATCATGCACAAAGCCACATCCATACCATCTCTATTATCGGTAGTATCTTGCCTCAAAGCTCCTCTGACACTTTCGTGCAAATGATTCAATATGTTAGCCGCACTTTTAGTAAATCCCATGCTGGTTATTTCATTCAATAAGTTGAAGCCAATAAGCGACATAAATGAGCCTGGCACTCCATGCCCAGTGCAATCTATTGCAGCTAAAATTAATTTTTTGTTTTTTAAATCATTTTCTTCGGGCTTTTCGCCAATAGCTTCGAGCAAATACCTTGTAATTTTTGCCATGCTACCAATCTCTTTGAACCAGAAGAAATCCCCGCTTACTTTTTCTCTTGGCTTTAGTAAAATAAAAGATTCAGGCAAATATACTTTCAAGGCTTCTTCGCTACGCAACATCGCTTTTTGAATGCGTTGTGCATAATTAATGCTATTGTTAATGTCTAAATTTTGCTTTTTAATTTGCTCAAAAGCTCCTTCAAGCATTTCTGTTTTCTTTTCAATATCTTCTTTTTGTTGCCTAATTTCTTTATTTCGCGCAGCAATTGCAGCATTTTGAATTGCTAAAACATTTTTTGCTTTTTTGAGCTTGCGCATATTGTTCAAAATAAGCGTAGCAAAAATAAGTACTATTATCAAGCCAAAAATAATAAAATTTCGAATAATTGCCGATTTTTGTAATTGAGCTTCTTTTTCCTTCAAAACAGCCTCATTAAGCAATCGGTCTTTATTCAAATTTTCAATTTTAGCCTCCTTTTCCAAGTTAAGTTTTTCGGCAAAAGATAAAGAATCTTTTGTGCTCGAAAGTAAGCTATTTTGTTTCAATAATTCTGCCTGCTTTGCTTGCACAAGCGAGTCGGCTTTGGAGAGTTTAAAATTTGCATTTTGGGCATTTTGCTTCTCTTTTTTGGCAAATTCATCTTCCTGAATTTGCTGATTATAAATAGAATACTTATTAAATGCCTCTTGCGATTTTTCTAGCTGCCCCAATGCTTTGTAATTGCTTGTATAAATTCCATAGCAGTTGCGCAAAAGCCTGTAATCATTTAACTCTGAAGCAATATCAATGGCTTCGTCGAGATTTTTATTCGATTCGGCATATTTTTTTTGGCTTTCTAAATAAGTAGCAATATCAATTAATCCGGCGCAAATGTCTGGTTTTTTACCTATTTGCCTTCTTATAACTAAACTTTTTTTTGCGTATTCAGTTGCCTGAACTAATTGATTATTATCGGCATAAATCATTGCTATATTTCCATAAGCCGATTTTACTCCTATTTTATTGTTTACAAGCTCATTATATTTAACTCCTTCAAGAAAATAAAAAATTGCAGAATCCTTTTTATTCAAATCCCAATAAATGAAAGCTATTTTATTCAAATAAAAAGCAGCTTTGTTGTTATCGTTGACTTGAAGATATTTATTAAACTCACTTCTATTTTTCTCTATTTCTGCATTTTGTGCAAATAAGAATGTAGAAATAAGGAGAAAAAAACTTAATGCAATATTTTTTTTGAAATACAAATTCACTTTTCTAACTAATTAAGAAATTAAATTTTAAATAATATTTAAACATAAATTAATTGTCTAAAAAATAAAAGGAATCATTTATTTTTATGAATAATTCTTTTTATTTTATGGAAACAAATATACGAAAAAAAAAAATCTATACTAAAAAAAAACAAGAAATATTATTTTAATTTTACAAATAAAATTTGAGGGAAAAAACGAACATTCATAAATAACATGTAATCAATCAAATACAACACATCAATTCAAAAAAACAGTTTTTTTTTGTAATAAGAATAATTTATTGAAAGAATGTTTTATTTTTGCAATTCACAGTTTAAATAAAAAAATAAAAGTATGCTTTATCTAAAAAATGCAACTTACATTGATTCTGAAAGTTTAGCAATCAAAAACACACATATTTTAGTAAATGAGGGAATAAAGGGTGAGATAGAATTTGTTAGCTCTATTCCTGAAGGTAGCCAAGTACTCGATGTAACAGGCAAAATAGTTACAAAATCCTTTGCTTGTGGTCATCACCATGCCTACTCTGCACTTGCACGCGGTATGGGAGCTCCCAAAAAAACACCTGAAAACTTTCATGATATTTTAAAATACGTTTGGTGGACTTTAGATAAATCGCTCGATAAGGATATGATTCGCGCTAGTGCTTTGGCTACGGCGATTGCTTCAGCCAAAGCAGGTGTTACGTATGTTATCGACCACCATGCTTCGCCTTTTGCAGTAAATTCGTCGCTTTCTATTCTTGCACAAGCTTTTGAAGAAGTGGGTGTTTCGCATTTACTTTGCTACGAAATTTCTGACCGCGACGGCATCGACATTGCCGAGCTAGGACTGTACGAAACAGAGCAATATTTAGCAAAAAATGAAGGCTTAGTTGGGCTACATGCTTCCTTTACAATAGGAAATAGCACTTTGAAAAAAGCCGTTGAGTTGGCATCTAAATTCGACTCGGGAATACACGTTCATGCAGCCGAAGATGTTTACGACCAAACATTTACCAAAATGAAGTACAACAAATCAGTTGTAGAACGTTTCGATGATTTTGGAGTGCTCAATTTTGACAAAACAATTCTAGCGCACTGCTTGCATTTGTCTGAAAATGAAAGAAATATACTTTCAAAATCCAAAGCATGGATTGCCGAAAATATTGAAAGCAATTTAAACAATAAAGTTGGTTTTTTCAATGCTAAAGGCTTTGAAGATAAAGTCATTTTAGGAACCGATGGAATGCACTCCGATATGCTCCGAAGTGCAAAAGCCGCTTTTTTTGTGGGTCAAAATTTTGACACAATTGATTATCCTTCAGCATATTATCGGTTCAGAAATGTACACAATTATTTGCAAAAGAATAATTTTTCGGGCGATGGGTCAAACAATTTGGTAGTGCTCGATTATCCAAGTCCAACGCCTTTGGTTTCGGAAAATTTCTTAGGTCATTTTATCTTTGGTTTTGAATCAAGTCAAGTTCGCCATGTTCTTTCATCGGGTAAATTAATTGTGAAAGATTTTCAAATTCAAACAGTTAATGAAAACGAAATATGGAAATTTACAAAAAAAGAAGCAACAAGGCTTTGGGAAAAAATGAAAAAATAAATCGGTAATTTAATTTATTTTTATCTCTATTTTAACATGCAAAACATACATAAATAGAGACAAACTAATATTAAAATATAAATAATTTAGAATTATGATAGAATGGATTGGCTACATAGCCTCAATAGTAATTGCAGTTTCGATGCTAATGAGTTCGCTTCTGAAACTCAGATGGATAAACCTTTTTGGTGCCGCTTTATTTTCGGCTTACGGCTTTATAATAGGAGCTATTCCTGTGGGATTACTCAATGGATTTATAGTAGCCATTGATGTGTATTATTTAACCAAAATGTACTCCAAAAAAGAATATTTCAAGGTGCTTGAAGTCAGAGCCGACAATAAATATTTGCTCGAATTTCTGAATTATTACAAAGAGGATATTCTAAGATATTTTCCTGAATTTAGCTACAACCCAGAGATGAATAAGCTGAGTTTCTTTGTATTACGCAATATGTCGGTAGCCGGAATTGTACTTGCTCGCGAGCATAGTGTCGATGAGTTAATTATTGGTTTAGATTACACAATTCCGGAATATCGCGATTTTAAAGTAGGAAAATACGTTTACAAAGAAAACGCTAAGTACTTCACTAACAGAGGTTACAAAACACTATGCAGCAAATTAGACAACAAAACACATATCAATTATTTGAAAAAAATGGGTTTCAAATACAACGAAAATAGCAAAATGCTAAAAAAAGAATTGCAATAATGAATGAAAAATTAAAACGATTATAACTGTTGTTTTTCAAGTTGTTAATCTAAAAAATTAAGAAATTTAAAAGGAAAATCAACGATATGAAATCAGGTAAACAGCAATTAGATTACTTTTTTATTTGATTATTAGAAGGAATTTTCGTAAATTAGCCTTAAAAAAAAATCATTTTTTCAGGAAAAAACAAACGGTATGAGAAAATTATTCCAAATAGCATTTGTTATTGCATTTGCTTATATAACAGCATTTTACACTAACGATACAAAAGATAAAAAAGATATATTCGATTTTAACTTTGATTTTAATTTCGACATTTCTGATTGGTTTACAGACGATTACGGTTATCATTACGACCCCAATGCAAGTATAGACACATTGATAAAAGAAGGAACTTATTATTTTGATAACAAAGACTACTACGTTGCTATTGAATACTTTAAGCAAGCCACAGAGCTCGATAGCTTAAATCCTGAAATCAATTTATACCTTGCAAAATCGTATGAAAATGTAATTGATTATACGCTTGCTCAAGTATATTACCAAAAATTATTGTCATCAGATAGTACTTATTTTTCGACAGCTTACATGGGCTTAGGCAATTTATCTTCACTTCTAAATAAGTATGATTCGGCTCAAATTTATTTCAGCAAGGTAATAGCGCTAGACCAAAATAAATCAGAAGCTTATTTAAAACGTGGCGAAAATTATTTAGTGCAAACAGATACGCTTAGTGCCCTGAAGGATTTTGAAAAAGTAGCTAGTTTAAATCCAAACGAGTATGCTATCAATTTGCGAGTTGCAACAACTTTTTTCGACATAAAAAATTATAAAAAAGCCATAGAATATTATACAAAATGTATCGATTTTCTCGATGCTGATAAATATACTTGCTTAAAATACAGAGCTTTTTGTTTCTATTACTTAGAAAATTACAGCGAAGCAATTTTAGACTATAAAGCTGCCTTAGAATTAGATAGTTCTGATAGTTATTTATATTACAATATTGCAATATCTTACGACAATCTGGAAGATAAAAAATTGGCAATTGAATATTTCGACAAGTTTTTATCTGTATCAAAAGAATCCGATTCTTACTCTGAATATGCTCAAGAAAGATTAGTAAAACTCAAAGAAAACTAAAATTTGTTTTCCGTTTTTTTTATAATAGCTAAAAATAGAGTAAAAAAACTGACGTAATTATTTGCATCAGGCATAATGAAAATTAACCCTAAAATTATTTTCAAAATGAAAGAAAGTGAAAAAAGATACCAAGAAAGACGAAATAAATTAAGAATTTCGCGCGGCGAAGATATAACATATATTAAAGAGCGAAATGCAATAAAAAATCTAAATTTTTTATTGTTTTTGGTCATATTATATCTTGTTGCGTACATTTATTTTTCGTTTTTCTACTTTTAACGAAAAGTAAACCACAATCATATTATTTAATATTACAAATAACAAATTTTATTTACAATTTATGAGATACATCATTTTAATTATAGCTATTTGCTTAAATTTAGTTTCATTTTCACAAAAAAAATTTAATGGAGTTGTTACCTACAAAATAACTTATGGTGATAATAATATAGAAGAATCTAGTTTAAAACTACTACCCGAAGAGCTTAAAGTTTCGATATCGAAAAAATTTGTCAAAAGAGAAAGCATTTCAAAACTAGGAAAAACAACGATAATAACTGACCTAGACCAAGGCAAGTCTCAAATTTTGATAGATTTATCTACTGAAAAAAAGTATATAAAAGACTATACACCAAACAAAAAAAGCGCAAACAGAGAATTGCGCGATTATAAAGTTACGTTCATCGACAGTAGCAAAACAATCAATGGCGAGCTCTGCAAGTTTGTAAAATTAGTAAGCGAGCAAGATACTTTGTTTGGTTTTTACTCAGAAAAGCTTAGTTTTAACAAAGTTAATATAGGAACTCCCTACTCTGAGGTCAATTTTATTTTGCTCGAATACATCGAAAAAAGCAATTTTCCGATAAAATACGAAGCAGTAGAAATAAAACGCCAAAAATTTGATAAAGAAGAATTTGAAGTACCGGAAGGTTTTAGGCGACTTTTGAACCTCTAAAAAAAACAAAAAACTTCGAGAAAATCTCGAAGTTTTTTTTATATAATAAAGTATTAATAAGCAATTTACATAACCATTCCACCACAAACATTCAGCGTTTGTCCGGTAACGTAAGAAGCCAAATCGGAAGCTAAGAAAACAGCCGCATTTGCAACATCGGCAGGTTTTCCTCCTCTACGAAGTGGAATTGTTTTAGCCCATTCGGTTCTTACTTCTTCGCTCAATTGTGCAGTCATGTCGGTTTCGATAAAACCTGGAGCTATTGCATTGCAGCGAATATTACGCGAGCCAAGTTCTTTTGCTATCGATTTAGTGAAGCCCAAAATACCAGCTTTTGATGCAGAATAATTTGATTGTCCGGCATTTCCGGTAACTCCTACCACCGAGCTCATATTTATAATCGAACCCGAACGCTGTTTCAACATCACCGATTGAACGGCTTTTGTGAGATTGAATACAGATTTCAAATTCACGCTTATTACCAAATCCCATTGGTCTTCGGTCATTCTCATCAAAAGAGTATCGCGAGTAATACCAGCGTTGTTTACCAAAACATCAATTCTGCCAAAATCAGCAGCCACCTCTTTTATCAAATCTTGCGCTTCTTGATAATTTGCTGCATTCGATTTGTAAGCTTTGGCTTTTACACCCAAAGCAACCAATTCATTTTCAAGAGCTTGAGTAGCATCACCCAAAGCAACATCGGTAAATGCAATATTTGAACCATGCGTAGCAAAAACAAGTGCAATTTCTTTTCCTATTCCGCGAGCTGCGCCTGTAATTATAGCGGTTTTTCCTTCTAAAAGTTTCATAATTTTTCAATTTTAATTAAACCACAAGCAAATTTAAAACTGCCTTATAGTTCATATTTTAAATTTAATTTATCTTCTTTTTGTTTTAATGAAAAATGATTTTTATTCAAAACCGCATCAATCAACAAAGCTAATTAATATGCTAATTATCTGTATTTTAAATATAAATAAAGAAGAAAAAAATCATTTTTTTGTGCTGCAAATATATAAATTTATTTCAAAACCGTAGTATTTTTTCTCTAAAAAAAACACATTTTTCTGCAATGATTGAAATATCGCAACAAACTTCGCTTTCAAAAAACTATATTTCACTAATTTGCAACTTATTATAAACTAAAAAAAGAGAAAAGCCTAAACCTTTCTCTTTTTATAATTTCATTTTTTTGTTTGAAAAAACACAAAAACTATTTTACAGCTTTCACAACTGCTTCAAAAGCTTGTGGGTTGTTCATAGCAAGGTCAGCTAACACTTTGCGGTTAAGCTCAATACCTTTTTTGTGAAGTTTACCCATAAATTCAGAATAAGACAAACCGTGTAAACGAGTACCGGCGTTTATTCTTTGAATCCACAACGCTCTAAAGCTTCTTTTTTTAGCTTTTCTGTCTCTGTATGCGTAAACGAGCCCTTTTTCAACAGCGTTTTTGGCAACAGTCCAAACATTTTTCTTTGCACCAAAGTAACCTTTGGCTAGCTTAAGAACTTTTTTTCTTCTAGCTCTTGAAGCAACTGAATTTACCGATCTTGGCATAATTTTATACTTTTTTGAATGTAAGCGTCCTTTTCTTTACGAAAAAATTGAACTTTAAAGCTTTACATTCAGGGTTAATTAAATTTAATTTCTTAAAAACACTTTACTTCTTTATAGTTTTTCTGGCTTTAGAAAAACAAAAAAAGGTAAAAAATCTATTTCATTGCTAATAATAACTTAATGTTTTTTTCATCAGTTTTGTGAACTGTTGTAAAATAAGTCAAGTTACGCTTTCTCTTTGTAGATTTTTTAGTCAAAATATGACTTTTGTAAGCGTGTTTTCTTTTAATTTTCCCTGAGCCAGTGAGCTTAAATCTCTTTTTTGAACTGGCATTCGTTTTCATTTTTGGCATTTTCCTAAATTTAAAAAATTAAACAATTAAAGAAGGTGGGACAATTCGGTAAAAATTGCGCTCGCTTAGCTACCTTCATAATTTTGAAAAAATATATAGTATCTGTTCTATGTTAAAGCTAAAATATAAAATTTCAACTTATTCTAAAAAACAGATGGTCTATTAAAAGTGATGCAAAAAGAGTTAACTTCACTAAAATTACTTCTTTTTTGCGGGAGAAATAAACATAATCATTCGTTTACCTTCAAGTTTTGGTAAACTTTCAACCTTACCAAATTCTTCTAGTTCTTGCGCCAAACGCAAAAGCAAAATTTCACCTTGCTCATTAAAAACAATCGAACGACCTTTAAAGAAAACAAAAGCTTTTACTTTTGCGCCTTCTTCCAAAAATTTTTGAGCGTGCTTCAATTTGAATTGAAAATCGTGCTCATTGGTGTTAGGACCAAAACGAATTTCTTTTACAACTACTTTGGTAGCTTTCAATTTCAATTCTTTTTGCTTTTTTTTCTGTTGGTACAGAAATTTCTTATAATCAATTATTTTGCAAACCGGTGGATCAGCATTTGGTGATATTTCAACCAAATCAAGCTCTAATTCTTCTGCAAGTTTTAATGCCTCTTCTACAGTTGTAACACCTTGCTGTTCAACATTTTCGCCTACTAAGCGAATGCTGCGTGCTTTAATAGCTTTATTTATTCTGTGCTCAGCTTCTTTTTGCACAAAAGGTTTTCTGGGACCTTTTATAATATTCTTTGCTATTGGTTAATCCTCCCTACTTTAGTTAGTACTATTTTATTTCTTATTAGTAAAAAGTTATATCAATCTAATAATGAAATTTTTAGCTTAATAATTTGTTTTAATTGAATATTAAAAATAGAAAAAATCTTATTCTTAAATATTGCATTTGAAAAAAAATTTCAGTGCAAAGATACAAATAATATTAAAAGCTAAAAATAATTAACTAGTTTTTTTAATTAATTTCTTTTGTCTGCTCTTCTATTTCTTTGTTTATGAGTGCCACAAAATCGGCAATAGGCATCGAACCTTTGTCGCCATCGCCTTGTTTTCGTACCGAAATCATTCCATTTTCAGCTTCTTTTTCGCCCACAATGAGCAAATAAGGGATACGTTTCAACTCGTTGTCGCGTATTTTTTTGCCTATTTTTTCGTTTCGTGTATCTATCAAAGTGCGAACATCGGCTTTGCGCAAGGTTTCGAGAACCTGTTGTGCAAAATCGTTGTATTTTTCGCTAATTGGCAGAATTACAGCTTGGTCGGGTGTTAGCCACAAAGGGAATTTGCCGGCTGTGTGCTCTATCAAAACGGCTACAAATCGCTCCATCGAACCAAAAGGTGCGCGGTGAATCATTACCGGACGATGTTTTTTGTCGTCAGCTCCAATATACTCTAATTCAAAGCGTTCGGGCAAATTGTAATCTACCTGAATTGTTCCTAATTGCCATTTTCTGCCCAAAGCATCTTTCACCATAAAATCGAGTTTAGGTCCGTAAAATGCGGCTTCGCCATATTCAACTACGGTGTTCAAACCTTTTTCTTTGGTGGCTTCGATAATTGCATTTTCTGCTTTTTCCCAATTTTCGTCGCTTCCAATATATTTTTCTCTATTTATTGGGTCGCGCAGCGAAATTTGTGTTGTGAAATCTTTAAAATCGAGCGTACTAAATATATAAAGCACAATATCAATTACTTTCAAAAATTCTTCTTTCAACTGGTCAGGACGGCAGAAAATGTGTGCATCGTCTTGAGTGAAGCCTCTTACGCGTGTAAGTCCGTGAAGTTCACCACTTTGCTCGTAGCGATAAACTGTTCCAAATTCGGCATAGCGCAAAGGTAAATCTTTGTACGAGCGTGGTTTGAATTTATAAATCTCGCAATGGTGGGGACAATTCATGGGTTTCAACAAGAATTCCTCATCTTCGGCAGGCGTATGAATGGGCTGGAACGAATCTTTTCCATATTTTGCGTAATGCCCCGAAGTTACGTACAATTCTTTCTGACCAATATGAGGAGTCATAACTGGCTCATAATCATATTTTTTCTGAACTTTTTTCAAGAAATTTTCTAAACGCTCACGCAATTGTGCGCCTTTTGGCAACCAAAGCGGCAAGCCCTGCCCTACTCTAGCCGAAAAAGTAAAAAGTTCTAATTCTTTGCCTAATCGTCTGTGGTCTCGAAGTTTAGCTTGCTCTAAAAGTTCCAAATAATCGGTTAGCATTTTTTGTTTAGGAAAAGAAACTCCGTAAACACGAGTAAGTTGCTTCCTTTTTTCGTCGCCGCGCCAGTAAGCTCCGGCAATGTTCATTATTTTAACAGCCTTGATGTACTCCGAGTTGGGCAAATGCGGACCTCTGCACAAATCGGTGAAATTGCCTTGTTTATAGACAGTTATTGTTCCATCTTCGAGTTCGCTGATAAGCTCCACCTTATATTCATCACCTTTTTGGTTAAACAAATTTAAAGCATCGGCTTTAGAAATATCTTGACGCAAAATATCACTTTTTTGACGAGCCAATTCGAGCATTTTATCTTCAATTTGCTTGAAATCTTTATCGGTTAAGTTTCTATCTTGCCCTAAATCAACATCATAATAAAATCCGTTTTCGATAGCCGGACCAATTCCAAATTTTACTCCCGGGTACAAATTTTCCAAAGCTTCGGCAAGCAAATGCGCCGAAGAATGCCAAAAAGCGTGCTTGCCTTCAGCATCGTCCCATTTATAAAACTTAACGCTTGCATCACTCGTTATCGGGCGAGTAACATCTTGTATTTCAGCATTTACGCTTACCGATAATATTTCTTTAGCTAAGTTGTTGCTCAAACTTTTGGCTATTTCGTAGCCAGTAACACCCTTTGGGTACTCTCTTACGTTTTGGTCGGGAAATGTTATTTTTATCATTTTTATAGATTTAAAGTCTCAGTATCATTTCATTTAATTTATTAATAACCAACGAATTAAATTTATTTTGTACGAGAGCTTATAAAAACTTGCACTACAAATTGCAAGTTTATACTTTGATTAATTTTTGTTTTTGAAAATAATTTGGTATTCAAAAAACACGATTGCAAAGATAATAATTTTATTTATTTCAGCTACACTCATTTTTATTTTTCGTAAAAATAAAATTATCGGGCAGGATAAAACAAAAAAAGCATGGAAAAACCATGCTTTTAAATGTGACCTGTCTGCGATTCGAACGCAGGACCCACGCCTTAAAAGGGCGTTGCTCTACCGACTGAGCTAACAAGTCAAAATATATATTGAGTTTAAATCGAGTGACCTGTCTGCGATTCGAACGCAGGACCCACGCCTTAAAAGGGCGTTGCTCTACCGACTGAGCTAACAAGTCAAAAGCTTTTTTACCGATTTTTATAATTATTTTTGCACCAACAAACATAATTTACAAAAACCATTTTAAGAACAAATTTAAGTGACCTGTCTGCGATTCGAACGCAGGACCCACGCCTTAAAAGGGCGTTGCTCTACCGACTGAGCTAACAAGTCATTTTCTTTAAAAGCGCTGCAAAAATAAATATGTTTTTTTTAATAGCAAACTTTTTTAGAAAAAAAATGATTTTTTTTGATGTTTAAAAACTATCTATTTGATAAACTGACTACTAATTTTGATTTTTTTTTCTGTTTTTTTGAATAAAAACAATTTAGAAGCTTATTTATGCTTTTTTCTATGCAAAATTGGCTCTATTTTTCGTTAAAAATTTAGTATATTGCCAAAAATCAAAAAAAAGAAAGTTCTTTCGTTCTAATTTTTGTTGTGCAATTTCAGCCATACTTTATACGCACTTTATACGCACTTTATTCGAGCCAAGATAGAGCCAAGATAGAGCCAAGAGGAATTTTAAAAGCTGTTTAAATTAAATTTAAGCAACTTTTCACACAATTTTTTTGTGAAAATAAATTATGAAAATAAAAGCAAATATAGTACTAAAAAAAACAATAATGCCTTGAATGATTGCCAAATAGCATTCAAAAAGCATTCAAAAAATGAATAACACCAGTTGTATCTACAAATCAAATACGTTGCGATGAAGTGGATTACTAAAAGCAGTAAAAAAATAGAACTAATAAATGTAGTAAAATTCAGCACAATAATAAAGAAGAGAAGACGCATAATAAATTATTAATAAATAAAATATAAATTATTGAATTATATAAAAATCGAATGAAATAAGCAATTTCAATTTTCCTCAAAAACATTCAATAATGAATTGAAAATTAAATAACCGCTTATTTTAGTCCTATTTTGAAACTATGTTGCAATACAATAGCTTCAATACTTTTGATAAAAGCCATAAAAAAAATAATTTTATTTTCTCTTCTTGTTTCGCTTATATTTCGGTATAATTTTTATCTTTGTAATGAAATCGAAAGATAAAAATATTTTTTAATAAGGCAATTATTCAAAACTTATTTTCATCCTTCAAAAAGAAAATTTCAGGACAATTAAACGCTAATAATTATTCTGATTATTTATTCTATATTTATTATTTTTTTTATATTATTTTATACTAAATGCAAATTTATCTCGACTACAACGCAACCACTCCGATAGATACAGAAGTTGCAGAAACCATGCGTCCTTTTTTGGATATTTATTTCGGAAACCCTTCGAGCATACATCAATACGGTGTTTTAGCAAAAAAAGCAGTAGAAAAAGCACGAATGCAACTTGCTGATTTACTGAATTGTAATACCGACGAAATTGTTTTCACAAGCGGAGGAACCGAATCTAATAATTATGCCATCAAAGGTGTTGCTTTTGAAAATAAACACAAAGGAAATCACATCATTACCTCATCAATAGAGCATCCGGCAGTTATAGAAGTGTGTAAATATTTAGAAAATTTTGGGTTTGAAATTTCTTATATAAAAGTAGATGAATTTGGAATGATAAAACCCGAAGATGTGGAAAAAGCAATAAAACCACAAACAATTTTAATCTCTATCATGCACGCTAACAACGAAGTAGGAACAGTGCAGCCTATTGAAGAAATTAGCAAAATAGCCCGAAAAAATAATATCATTTTCCATACCGATGCGGCACAGTCAATTGGAAAAATTGATTGCAATGTGCAAAGCTTAGGCGTTGATTTATTGTCGGTTGCAGGTCATAAATTTTACGCACCCAAGGGAATTGGAGCATTGTTTGTGAAACGAGGAGTAAAGCTTCAAAAACAAATGCACGGTGCTGACCATGAGCAAAATATGCGTGCAGGAACTGAAAATATTCTCGAAATAGCCGGTCTTGGAAAAGCTGCCGAAATAGCCAAACGCGACTTGCAAAAAAACATTTTGCATTTAAAAGAAACTAGGGATTTATTACATTCCGAAATTTCAAAAAATATTGAGCAAATAAAACTAAACGGACACCCCGAAAACCGTTTGCCCAACACGCTAAGTTTGAGTTTTAAAAACGTAGAAGCAAATACATTACTTTCTGAATTAAAGGAAGTTGCAGCTTCGGCAGGAGCTGCCTGCCATACCGATAAAATAGATATTTCGGCAGTTTTGAGTGCCATGAAAGTACCGATGGAATTTGCAATGGGAACAATTCGTTTTTCTACTGGAAAACTTTCTACAAAAGAGGAAATAGAAAAAGCGGCTCATTACATTTGTGAAACGGTAAAAAAATTGCAAAATTCATCACAAGAAATTAATACTTCTACTGATTTTTCTGCTATTAAATTAACGCAATATACTCACGGATTGGGCTGTGCGTGCAAAATGCGCCCTCAAGATTTGGAAAAAGTATTGAAAATTATTCCAAAAACATTCGACCCCAATGTGCTTATTGATATTTCGGGTTCTGACGATGCAGCAGTTTATAAGATTGATAATGAGAATGCTATTGTGCAAACTGTCGATTTTTTTACGCCCGTAGTGGACAATCCTTACGATTTTGGAGCTATTGCTGCAGCCAATTCCATTAGCGATATTTACGCCATGGGCGCAAAGCCACTTTTTGCACTCAACATTGTAGCTTTTCCTGATAAAAGATTGCCTTTGAGCGTGTTAGAAGAAATTTTGCGAGGCGCAAACGACAAGGCAAAGGAAGCTGGAATCAGCATTTTGGGCGGGCACACCATCGAAGATAATGAGCCAAAATTTGGAATGACCGTAACTGGAATTTCAAAAATTGATAAAATTTTAAGCAATTCGGGTGCAAAAGCAGGCGACGCTATAATTTTAACCAAACCTATTGGCACTGGAATTATTTCGACAGCAGTGAAACGCGGAATTGCCTCAAAACAAGCTGAAATAGAAGCAATTAAAACAATGGGCGAACTCAACAAAGTAGCTGCCGAAGTGATGCAAAATTTCAAAATAAATGCCTGCACCGATGTTACAGGCTTTGGATTGCTAGGGCATTTGAGCGAGGTAGTAAAAGGAAGCAAGCTAAGTGCTGAAATAGATTTCAACTCAATTCCTTTGTTACCAGAAGTTTACAACTTGGCAGTAGCTGGAATTATTCCGGGCGGAACACAAAATAATTTGACTCATTTTGGACATTTTGTAGTTTGGGGAAAAAATATTGCCGAAGTGCAAAAATTTATTTTTGCTGACGCGCAAACTTCTGGTGGTTTGCTTATTTTTGTTCCTGATTCTGAAAAATATAATTTATTAGAAAGTTTGCATAAAAATAATATTGCTTTGGCTGCTATTATAGGTAAAATAGTTGAAAATGAAGAAATTAAAATAGAAGTAAACTAGGTTGTATAAAAAAATATTTTAAAGAAATAAAAACAAAATTTTATTTTAGAAAACTTTTATACGTTACGTTCTCTTTATTGAATTTTAATTTTAAAACCGTCTTTTTTTTTAATAAAATACGGTTTAATAAAAAAATTGATAATTATAATTTATAAAAATTTCTAAAAAAAACATCAAATTGTATTATTTTAAAATGACACTATTTAATAGAAATATACTGATAATCTTTTTATTATTAAATCTATCGTCTGTTTGTGCGCAAACGACTATTGGCTATCCATTTTTGAAAAACTACAAACACTCTGAATATAATTCGGGCAGGCAGTCGTGGATGATTTCGCAAGCACCGAATGAATTGATGTATTTTGCTAATAATGAGGGTTTATTAGAGTTTGATGGTTTGAATTGGAATTTGCATTCTCTTCCAGATTGGACTATTATGCGAAGTGTATTTGCCGATACAGATGGACGAATTTATGTTGGCTCGTATAATAATTTTGGTTATTTTGAAGAAAATAAGTTGGGAAAATTAGTATTTCATTCGCTTTTAAATTTATTAAACAAATCAAATACCGAGTATAGTGAAATTTGGCGCATTCATAAAACCAAAGAGGGTATCGTTTTTCAATCATATAAAAATATAATAATTTATAACAATAATACGATAAAAATTTACTCAACTCCTCATAAATTTCATTTTTCATTTTACGTAAACAACAAATTATATTTAAACGATACAAAAAATGGTATATATGAATTTAAAAATAAGGAATTTATATTTCTCGAAGGAACCGAGAGTTTGGTAAATAAGGAAATCTGTGGTATAATTCCTTTAAACGATAACTTGCTCATTGCCACCACTAATAATGGTATCTACAAGTACGAAAATAATAAGTTGATTGAATGGAAAAATGCGTCGTCTGAATTTCTCATTAAAAATCAGATTTACAGCCTTTTGAGAATTGATAACGAACGAATTGCTTTCGGCACTATCCAAAATGGAGTATTAGTTACTGATAATGAAGGCATTCCGATTTATCATTTGAATGAAGATTCTGGTCTTCAAAACAATACAATTTTGAATATGTACTTAGATGCCGACAAGAATTTATGGTTGGCTACGGACAATGGAATTGATTTAATTTATATCCATTCGTCGCTTCGGCAATTGAATAAGCAACAAGGCTTAAGCTCAGGATATTCGGCAGCAATACACAACAATAAGTTGTATTTGGCAAGCAACCGAGGAGTTTTTTTCACTCAATGGAATAAAAACGGAAATAGTTTAGCTAATTTAAGTTCTTTTAAATTAATAGAAGAAACCAAAGGACAGGTTTGGACATTGCAAGTTATTGATAATGTTTTGTTTTGTGGGCACAATGATGGAACTTTTATAATTGATGGAACCAATGTGCAACAAATTTCGTCGATAAAAGGTGCATGGACATTTTTGCATTCAAAGCAAAATCCAAATATAATTATTGGCGGAAATTATTCGGGTCTTTCAGTTTATGAAAAGCAAAAAGAAAAGTGGATTTTTAAAGAACACCTAAAGGGTTTTGAAGAATCGTCGCGTGTAATGGTGTTTGATGGTGATGAAAATATTTGGATGAGTCATGGATTTAAAGGTCTGTACCACATTTATTTAAACTCTAAAAAAGATAGTATTTTAAATGTAAAGTTTTATAATTCTAAGAATGGTTTTCAATCGGATTATGGAATAAATGTGAGTAAAATTCAAAATGAAGTTGTGTTTTTTTCGCCCAAAGGAGCGTATGTTTACAGCAAAAATAAAGATGCAATTTTACCTTCCGATTTTTATACAAAACTTTTCCCAGAGCAAGTAATTAGCTATGCTTACGAAGATAGCTTGCGCAATATTTGGTATTTTACCGACAAACAAATGGGAGTCAAACGGATTTTGGAAGATGGTAGCTATCTTGACATTACCTCTCCATTTAAAGCATTAGATGGCAGCTTTATAGGTGGTTTTCAATTTGTTTTTCCCATCGACAATTCAAACCTAATTGTAGGAAACGAAAATGGTTTTATTTATTATAATTCAAAATACGAAAAAATTTACAAAAAAAATTTCAATGTTTTTATTCACGAAGTGCGTATTTCGGGAAGCGATTCTGTTTTATTTCAAGGGCATTTGTTTGAAAGGTTCAGCAATATTCCAACGCTTAGTTATTCTGAAAACAAGTTATATTTTTCGTATTCGGCTGTAAATTATGAAAATACTGAGAGATTAAAATTTTCGACTTATTTAGAAGGTTACGACGAACAATGGACTAATTGGGATACAAAACGCAACCGCGAATTTACAAATTTAAAAGAAGGACGCTACGTATTTAAGGTAAAAGCACGCGATATTTACAATGTTGAAACTGAAATAACTCATTTTGAGTTTGTAATTAAGCCGCCTTTGATGCGCACTACGGCAGCCTTTGTTTTGTACGGCTTTGGTGTGGTTGTGCTTATTTTTTATCTGTATTTTCTTATTAGAAAAAGGGAAAATAACTTAAAAATAGCCGAAAAATTAAAGCAAAAAAATAAGTACATCGAAAAAGAAAAGGAATTGAAACATGAAGCTTTGCTTGCCGAGAAAGAAATTATTCGTTTAAGAAATGAAAAACTACAAATGGAGGTTAAAAATAAGGATAAAGAATTGGCAAATTCAACAATGCTTACCATTCAAAAAAATAAATTTTTGAATAGTATTAAAAAAGATTTATCGAAAATAGCGGGCGACAGTGTAGTTCCGAGTGTAAAAGCCTCAGCAAGAAATATCATAAAAAAAATAGACAATAACATTAATAATTCGGAAAATTGGAAAGTTTTTGAAACTCATTTTTCCAATGTACACGAGGAGTTTATGTCGCGAATAAAAAAAGAATATCCCGAAATTTCGCCTGCCGAGCTTCGCTTGTGCGCTTGCCTTCGCATGAATATTTCGAGCAAAGAAATAGCGGAACTTTTAAATATTTCGTTGCGTGGTGTGGAAGCCAGTCGTTATCGACTTCGCAGGAGTCTAAATTTAGATAGAAGCATTAATCTTACCGATTTTATTTTGTCTTTTTAATTAATTATAAAACACTAAGCTAAAAATTAAACGCTTTTTTTTGTTGCTATTTAATTTTACTTCTTAAAAAAAATAAATACCATTCATTCTAATCTAAATTGAGCCAAAATTAACATGAAATTAAGGTTTTATTAATATTAAAAAATTGTAAATTAACTTGCTGTTTTTAAGATATTTAATTATCCATTAACGTATTTTTAGCGTATTATTTTGAGCCCAAGAAGTGTTTTTTTGGTAGTCTTTTAATTTCAAAGGAAGAATTTATTTTGTACTTTTACGTATGATTTTGCACAGCACGATAAATGCGATGCAGAAATAAAAAAATTAACAATATTACAAACATTAAACTAAAACTTATGAAAAGAATTTTATTTTTTGGAATGATGCTAATTGCATCTTTAAGTTTTGCACAAAATGCTCCTATCAATTTTGAAGCAGATGGAAATGGTGCAACTTGGACTTGGA
>JFJP01005290.1_pt1 | contig 73048 bp, 70 predicted proteins | sample 431651 | NCBI WGS metagenome assembly JFJP01 (sample SAMN02602958, study PRJNA72255) | Microbial mat metagenome, whole genome shotgun sequencing project. | biome: fresh water; feature: sink hole; material: water; isolation source: purple microbial (photo- and chemosynthetic) mats found in... | reverse complement strand
GGGTTTCCAACCCGATAAGCCCCGGCCAGTCCCACTAAAACCCGGTATTCCCGGTGTCTGTCACGTTTCCAGAATCAATTTAACCCGGTCAGAAGCCGACATGGAGTCAATTTGCGAGCTGGTTTGTTCCACGCTGGCAGCTTGCTCGCTGGCGGCCTGACTCAGGGACTGGGCAGTGGCACTGACCTGGCTGGCAGCACCGGTCAGCGAGTCGGCTGCGGCCCGCACTTCACCAATCACGCGGGTCAGATTTTCAGACGAGGCGTTGACGCTGTCTTTGACCTGTCCAAACAGGCCCTGGTAGTCGCGCGTAATGCGCTGGGTGAGGTCACCCTTGGCGACCGCAGAAAGCACCTGCGTCACATCGCCCAGGCCCTGCTCGCAAGTTTCCATAAGCTGGTTCATGCCGCCAGAGACTTTGGCAAAGAAGCCGGTCTTGCCGTCGAGCGAAAGTCTGCCGTTGAAATTTCCCCGGGTTGCGGCATTGACCATGTCGTCGATCTGGTTTTCAGCCGCGATCTCTTCGGTGCGGTCCAGCCATTGGGTAATGCGGCCAATGGGCTCGCCGGCGTCGTTGTGGACAGGGCGCGCCAACAGGCGCAGCTTGCGGCCCTGGACTTCCATGTCCACCGTTTCGCCAGACTGCATGGCGTGGTCGAAGCGGGCTGCATCCTTGGGATTGCGAAACAGTGTGCTCAGATGGTTGCCATAAAACGTGTCTGCATCAAACCCGGCGCCGCCCAGCAAGGCAAGCAATTGCTTGGCCGCAGGCGTGGCGTGCACCAGTTGCGCCTGTGCGTTGGAAACGGTCACGCACACCGGCAAGCTGTCCAGCGAGCGACGGATGCGCTCGTTGAAAGTGGCTGCTTCGGCCGCTCCCTGCAAGGCACTTTGCACCTTGTCCATGGCTTCGCTGATGCGTGCCTTCTGGCCGGGCAGCCGGTCCATGGCCACATCGAGCTTGCCTGCCGAATAGCCCGTCACCACTTCGACAATTTTCATCTTGACCATGATGTGGGATTCAACCAGCGTATTGATGTCCTGCGCCATCGCAGCGAAACTGCCCGGCAAGGCGGTGGTGGAAATGCGGTAGTCGAGTGCGCCTGCATCATGCTGGCGCGCCATTTCCGCCTGCGCCTGCTGAAACTTACCCAGAACTCCATGCACCGTGATAAACGATCCCATCACCTGGGCTGTTTCATCGCTGCCTGCGGGGCGCGCAGGACGGTGGGCGAGGTCACCCTGCGCCAACTCTTCGAGATGGCGCTTGATGGTGTTGAGGCCGCCGCTGGTCACCAGGAAAAAGCTGTAGAACAGATAGGCACCGATCAATACCACAACCATGACAAGGACGCCCGACAATTTCAGCTTGCCCTGAAAGCCACTGATGCGCGCCGCCAGCAACTCGTCCAGAACCGGCAAGCCTTTGTCGTAAAACGACTGCAAGCGCAGCACGGCAGTTTGCCCCTTGTCGAAGTACTCTGCGGCGCCAAGCTTGTCATTCTTCTGCAGCGCAGAGGCATCTTTGGCCATATCGTGAAACGCTGCCACATCGTCGAGCACTTTCAGGTCCAGCCGCGCCTTCAAGCTCGGGTTATAGCCAATCACCTTGTCCAGGTAACCCTTGGCGGTGGAAAGCCCCTCTTTCAAACCTGCGGCCCATACGGCGTAGCGCATCAGGTCTTTCACCTCCAGTTCCTTCTTCGTGCTCTGAAGTTGCGCCAGGGCATAGGTGCCCCAGCCCCAGAGCTGACCCGTGTTTTCCGCCGTGCTGGACAAGCCGTAGAGCGCGCTGAACAGGTAGTAACTGTCCATGTCAGGGTCGAGCGCAAGGTTGGAGTTGTCGCCGATCGCGCCGATCAGTTTGGTGATAGCGGCCGTGATGGGGCCAAAAACGGTGCGCCCTTCGGCGTCCATGCCAGCCTCGGACTTGCTTGCTTGGACCCAGGCGTTTTTGAGCCTCTCAAAGTCCGGCTTGATGCCCAGTGGATCGCCTGACACCGCAACATACTTTTCAAAATCCTGAATTGCCGCATTGATCTCCTGCTGGGCCGCCCGGTACCGGGACGCACCGTCCAAGCCGCCGATGGACGCACGGGTGACGTTACGGACTTTCAGCAAACCGGTAGACACCGGCATCACATGCTTGAAAGCGGTCACACCCAGGCGCTCCTTGGTGCTGAATGCAATTTGCTCGTTTTGCGCCGAAACAAAGAAATAGCCCAGCAACAGCACAGGCAGCAGAAACACCAGCGAAATGATGAGCGCCTTGGCAGGAAAACTGATATTGCCCATGAGACGCACGCCTGGGGCCCACAGCGCTGCAGTGGAACGGGATTCGGATGTTGACACTTGTATTCCTCGTAGTTTTGTTTTGCGTGGCTAATTTATACACAGGAATTCCCCAGGAACTGGAAACTGCCCGAGATTTGATGTCCTTACCAGGAAAAACATCACGCCGGAGCAGGCAGAATATCCGGTTAGGGCACGGGGTTTGCTTACGCAAGTCGGCAAACAAGTCCGTTAACCCCAGAACCTGTAAAGACAACCTGCCAGCGCACCACTATGGAACTCACATCTCGAGAGAAGGACAAGCTGCTGATCTTCACCGCAGCCCTATTGGCCGAACGCCGCAAAGCCCGCGGCCTGAAGCTCAACTACCCGGAGGCCGTGGCGCTCATCAGTGCTGCGGTAATGGAAGGCGCGCGTGATGGCAAAACCGTGGCGCAACTCATGAGCGAGGGCCGCACCATATTGACCCGTGCCGACGTGATGGAAGGCATTGCCGAGATGATTCCCGACATCCAGGTAGAGGCCACCTTCCCAGACGGCACCAAGTTGGTGACCGTGCATCAGCCGATACTATGAACACCCCCCGGCTACGCGAACTTCGTATCGCTTCGCTTTCCCCCTTGCAGGGGGCAACACCGGTGGCCCGGCATAGCCGGTTCCACGGTGTTCCTGGTTGCAGGCACTTCGCTCCGTCCCAACCCTTTTGAGATAACTATGATTCCTGGCGAACTTATTACTGACGGCGCAGACCATCTGCTCAATGTGGGGCGACGTACGGCCACTTTGGTGGTGCAAAACACATCTGATCGGCCGATACAGGTGGGCTCGCACTACCACTTTGCAGAAACCAATGGTGCGCTGGGCTTTGACCGTGCGCTTGCACGGGGCATGCGTCTGAACATCGCCTCCGGTTCAGCGGTCCGGTTTGAGCCGGGGCAGCAGCGAACGGTGGAGTTGGTGGACATTGCTGGCGATCGCATCATTTATGGCTTTCGTGGCCTCACCCAAGGGGTACTGTAGACATGGCAACGATTGGACGGCGCGCCTACGCGGAAATATTTGGTCCCACCGAGGGTGATCGGGTTCGTCTGGCCGACACCGGTCTCCTGATTGAGGTGGAGAGAGACTACACGCTAGCGGCAGGTGCTTATGGCGAAGAGGTGAAATTTGGGGGTGGTAAGACCATTCGCGATGGCATGGCACAAAGCCAACGCACCAATGCAGAAGGTGCTGTCGACTGCGTGATGACCAACGCACTCATTCTGGACCACTGGGGCATCGTCAAGGCCGATATTGGTCTGAAGGGCGGGCGCATCGTGGCCATCGGCAAGGCTGGCAATCCTGACACGCAGCCTGGAGTTGACATCATCATCGGCCCGGGCACCGAAGTCATCAGTTGCGAGGGCAACATCGTCACCGCCGGTGGCATAGACTGCCACATCCACTTCATCTGCCCGCAACAGATTGAGGAAGCATTGGCCAGTGGCGTGACCACCATGATGGGTGGCGGCACAGGCCCTGCCACCGGCACTTTTGCCACCACTTGCACGCCTGGCCCCTGGAACATGGAGCGCATGCTGCAGGCCGCCGATGCTTTTCCCATGAACCTGGGCTTCCTCGGCAAGGGCAATGCCTCACTGCCCGCCGCGTTGCACGAACAGGTCAACGCTGGTGCCATCGGCTTGAAGCTGCACGAAGACTGGGGCACTACGCCAGCGGCCATCAGCAACTGCCTGGACGTTGCCGAGGAGACCGACGTGCAGGTAGCCATCCACTCCGACACGCTCAATGAATCGGGCTTTGTCGAGAACACCATTGCAGCGACCAAGGGACGCGGCTTGTGCGCTTTCCACACCGAAGGTGCTGGCGGCGGCCATGCACCGGACATTCTGAAGGTGGTGGGGCAAGCGAACTTCCTGCCGAGCTCCACCAACCCGACCATGCCTTACACCGTCAACACGCTCGACGAACATGTCGACATGCTGATGGTCTGCCACCATCTGGATGCCGGCATTGCGGAGGACCTGGCCTTCGCCGAGAGCCGCATCCGCAAGGAAACCATCGCCGCTGAAGACATGCTGCACGACATGGGGGCGATTTCCATGATGAGCAGTGACAGCCAGGCCATGGGCCGTGTGGGAGAAGTCATCATCCGTACCTGGCAGACGGCGCACAAGATGAAGGCGCAGCGTGGCACGTTGCCGGAGGACAGTGCACGCAACGACAACTTTCGCGCCAAACGCTACATAGCCAAATACACCATCAACCCGGCGATTGCCCACGGCATCAGCCACGAAGTGGGCTCCATCGAGGTGGGCAAATGGGCCGACCTGGTGGTGTGGAAACCGGCGTTCTTTGGCGTCAAGCCTGCTTTGGTGCTCAAGGGCGGGTTCATTGCCCTGGCCGCCATGGGTGACCCCAACGCCTCCATCCCGACACCACAGCCGGTGCACTACCGCCCGATGTTTGGCGCGTTTGGTGGCGCGCTGGCCAAAGGATCAATCACCTTTGTGTCGCAGGCTGGCTTGAATGCCGGCATCCAGGGTCGCTTTGGTCTGGCAAAGCATGTCAGTGCGGTCAAAAACATTCGCTCCATCCGCAAGCAGCACATGGTCCACAACAGCTACCTGCCTACCATGGAGATTGATGCGCAAACCTACAGTGTGCGCGCCGATGGCCAGTTGCTGACCTGTGAGCCTGCGGTGAGCCTGCCGATGACACAACGTTACTTCCTGTTCTGATGATCCAGGTATCCAAACTTCTTCCCCAGGGCAACGGCCTGGCGCCAGCGCTGCTCAAACGCGCCAGCAGCGTCGAGCTCGACTGGGAGGTGCGCCAGAAAAGCCGGTTCGACGCAACCGATTCTGGTGGTCGCCACCTGGGCGTTTTCCTGCCGCGCGGCAGCGTCGTGCGCGGGGGTGACGTGCTGGTTGCCGAGGACGGATCGGTCATCACCGTGGTGGCGGCACCACAATCGGTGTTAAAAATCACCTACTGCAGCGCGCACGGAGCCCCCTACGATCTGATTCGCGCCGCCTACCACCTGGGCAACCGGCACGTTCCGATAGAACTCAAGCCCGACCACTTGAAAATCGAACCCGACCATGTGCTGGCCGACATGCTGCGCGCGATGCACCTGAACGTCAACGCGGTGGATGAACCGTTTGAACCTGAGAACGGTGCGTATGCCACGGGTGGCCACGCAACCAGCGGCCATGGTCACAGCCATGTCGACCACGACCACAGTGACCATGACCACGGACACCCGCATCCCCCAGCCAAGTCCAAGCTTGCATCTATTCCTATCGCCGCAGCCCCCACTGCACCCCACGTACACGGTCCGGGTTGTGACCACAACCACTAGGCCATATCCGCCGTGCTCGATAGCAGCCTGATGCAATTGATGTGGCTGGCCTCACCGGCCTTGCCCATCGGTGGATTTTCATACTCAGAATGCCTGGAAGCGGCCGTGGACAGTGCGCGAGCCGCTACAGAAAGTGAAGCATCTGGCTGGCTGATCGATCAATTGCATTTGAGCCTCTCGCGTTCCGATCTGCCCGCTGTGGCGCAGGCGATACCGGCCTGGCGCGACGGCGACAACCCTCGCATCGCCACATTGAACAGCTGGGTGTTGCAAACCCGCGAGAGCAGCGAGCTGCGTGCGCAGACGGAACAGATGGGCAAGAGCCTGCTGGACTGGCTGCGCAACCACACCACTGCCACGCCCGACCAAATTGCCAATCTGGCCGTGCAGAAACCCACCTACCCTGTCGCCTTTGCACTGGCGGCCAGCGCCACGCAGGCGCCGGTGCGCACGTGTCTGCTGGCGTTTGCTTTCGGCTGGGCCGAGAATATGGTGCAGGCGGCCATCAAGTCCGTTCCCCTGGGCCAAAGTGCCGGGCAGCGCATCCTGTCCCGGCTGACTGCGGAGATTCCCGCCGCCGTCGACCACGCGCTGGACGTCACTGACGATTCCCGCCAGGCCTTTGCCCCCATGCTGGCTATTCTGAGCAGCCAGCACGAGGTGCAGTATTCAAGACTTTTCCGCTCCTAGCGCATACCAGTATTGCGTAAGAAGCTCCACTTTTGATAGCAGAACACCATGAACCCTTTGCACCACATACCCCACCGCACCAAGCACCTCCCACCCTTGCGGGTAGGCATCGGCGGCCCAGTCGGCTCTGGCAAGACCACCTTGCTCGAGATGCTGTGCAAGGCGATGCGCGACCGCTACGATCTGGTCGCCATCACCAACGACATCTACACCAAGGAAGACCAGCGCCTGCTGACCTTGAGCGGGGCATTGCCCGCCGAGCGCATCATGGGCGTGGAAACCGGCGGCTGCCCGCACACCGCCATCCGGGAAGACTGCTCCATCAACCTCGATGCCATCGATCGCATGCTGGCGCAGTTTCCCGACGCCGACATCGTTTTTGTGGAAAGTGGCGGAGACAACCTGGCGGCCACTTTCAGCCCGGAATTGTCCGACCTCACCATTTACGTGATCGACGTCGCGGCCGGCGAAAAGATTCCACGCAAAGGCGGGCCAGGCATCACTAAAAGCGACCTGTTCGTCATCAACAAGACCGACCTCGCACCCCACGTGGGCGCAGACCTGGCCATCATGGAGGCCGATACCATCCGGATGCGCACCACCCCCAAAGGGCTCAAACCCTATGCCATGACCAACCTGAAGACACAGACCGGGCTGATGGAGGTGATTGCGTTCATCGAATCGCGTGGCATGCTGCGCAGCGAACCACAATCACCCACCGTCGCGAACCACTCTACATGACTCGATATCAAACGAGACAGAACCAATGGCCAGCGCCGTCTGATCCCGAAACCCGCTGACAAACGAAAGAAACTGCTCGATGTCGGCCAGATTGCTGGCTATGCCAGTTGAGACGCGGATAGCCCCCGCACTTTTTCCGCCCCGGCTCTGCATCGCCTGCGAAAACCGCACCAGGTTGATCTCGCCGCCCACGTCCTGCAAACCGATCCGCATGTCCTCTTCGCTCAGGTCTTCGGCAGTTTCACCCGCGCCGGGATTGCAGAAACACCCGGTGCGCAGCGAGATGCCAGCCGCGCCGGCCAGTTCCTCGACACGCCGGTAATCCACCAGATGGGCATTGGGATCGTAAAGATTCATCGTTACCGTGCCACCACGCATGTGCATGGTGGCAGGCCCATACAGGCGCACCATGGGGCGGCCATTACTGTGCTTCAGTGCGAGCAACTGTGTGAGCAACCAATCGGTAAGGCAGTGCACACGCTTCTGGACAGTGTCAATCCCGACTTTCTGCAAATAGCGCAGACCGATTTCGACCGCGGGAATGCCAAGGTAGTTCAATGTGCCATCTTCAAAGCCGGCCTCCCCTTTGGACAGCACATGCATGCGTCCCTTTACCGTCGCAAAGTTGACGGTGCCACCACCAAACCAGGGGCGCTTCAGAGCGGCCAGCGTTTCATTCTTCACCAGCAGGCAGCCCACGCCTGTAGGGTAACCAAACATTTTGTAAAACGACATCACCACGAAGTCTGGGGTCACTGTGCGCAGGTCCAGCCTGTTGGTTGGCACAAAGGCGGCCGCGTCCAGTAGAACATGCCAACCTTTTGCCTGCGCCTGAGCCACCAGTTCCAGTGGATGCTTGACACCAGAAAAATTCGATTGCGCCGGAAACGCCAGCAAATTGGCCGACGTCGGATCGGTCCGTGTCAGCAGTTCCTCCATGGCCGGCTGGTCGATGCGCAGCTCGGGTCGCGTCAAAGGTGCGTAGGTCACTTGCGAGCCCTTGGCCAAGGCAAACTCGCGAATGCCATTGACCGAGTTGTGGTTGTCCGTGGTGAGCAGAAAGTTACTCTGCGGGGCAAAGGGGTACGACTCACCCACGAGCTTGAGTGCACCCGACGCATTGAGGGTAAAGATGGCGGTATAGGTCCCGGCGCCATGAAAATACGCCAGCACCGCGGCACGCGCCTGTTCCACGCGGCGGGTCATTTCCATCGAGCTGGGACTGGCCGAGTGCGGATTCCCAAGCACATGGTCACCCAGCATCCGGGCGTGCTCCTGCACTTGCGATGCCGCATACAGCCCGCCCCCGGTGTAGTCCAGATAGATTTGCTGCTGCGCGTCCAGCCTTGCGTACTCTGCGGCACGCAATGCATCAAGTGCGGCGGTCGCCGCGTAGTCCGGATGGCATTCGAGAAAACTGGGAGTCTGGGACTTCGTCATGGATTCGGGAGGATAAACCCTTACAATTCTAGCTCTGGAAGCTTGGCCGAGCGGTTTAAGGCACCGGTCTTGAAAACCGGCGAGGATGTGAGTCCTCCGTGAGTTCGAATCTCACAGCTTCCGCCAGATGCCCCGATCACGGGGCTTTTTTTTGGCTGGCCGACGATTCCAGCAACATAGAACCACGATGTCCATGCACTATCGATCCCTTGGAAAAAGCAATCTCAAAGTTTCTGCCCTGTGCCTGGGCACCATGATGTTTGGCGACCGGACGTCGCCGGACGAAGCGCGCACCATCGTGGCCGATGCACACGCCCGAGGTGTGAACTTCATCGACACAGCGGATGTGTACACCAAGGGCGCATCAGAAACCATGGTCGGTGAACTGATCCAAGGAGCACGCCACGACTGGGTGCTTGCGACAAAGCTGGGCAACAAGATGTCGGATCGCGTGAACGAAGGCCACTTCTCGCGCAGCTGGATGATGCGCGAAGTTGACGCCAGCCTCAAACGACTGCAGACCGACTTTGTAGACATTCTTTACCTGCACCGTGACGAAAACGGCATGGATCTGGAGGAGCCCTTGCGTGCACTGGACGCCCTGTTGCGCGCAGGAAAGATACGCTATTGGGGGTTGTCCAATTTCCGAGGCTGGCGTATCGCCGAAACGGTACGTCTGGCGGGTCAACTTGGCATGCCTCAACCCGTGGTATGCCAGCCCTACTACAACCTGCTCAACCGCATGCCGGAAGTCGAAGTGTTGCCGGCCTGCCAGTATTACGGCATTGGTGTGGCCCCGTATAGCCCGATCGCGCGTGGCGTGCTGACGGGCAAGTACCAACCCGGGCAGCAGCCCGATCCTTCCACGCGGGCCGGCCGTGCCGACCGACGCATGGTGGAGACCGAATTTCGCCAGGAATCACTTGTCATTGCACAGCAGCTGGCGCGTCACGCAGAAGCGCGGGGCGTCACTCTGGCGCAGTTTGCAACGGCGTGGGTGTTGGCAAACCCTGTGGTCAGCTCCGTCATTGCCGGGCCGCGAACGCTCAGCCAGTGGGAAGACTACGTGCCAGCACTGGACTACGCGGTGACGGCAGAAGATGAGCAACTGGTAGACAGTTTCGTATGTCCCGGGCATCCATCCACCCCGGGGTATACCGATCCGGCTTATCCACTGAATGGGCGGGTTATCGCGGGCGAACCAATGCGATGAATAACGGGCGCAGTCGCGTCCTTTTGCAGCCAACACTCTGCGCAACCAACGCCCCTGCTGTTCTGAATTTGAAGGGCTAAAGCAAGACTCGGGACAGTCTCTCTTGTTTGTGTCCGGCGTCTACTCTTCACTCAAAATGGGACACACACGTCACTTTGCCCCAAGGGAAAAACGTGTATGAAGAACAGGGCGTGGCGTCCCTGTCGGTGTGCTGTCGCACCAACCGCACTATCTGCTTGATCGGATCGATTGGTGGCTTGATTCACATTCGTCTGGTGGTCGCTGTTGTCTTCGTGCTGCTGCGGATAATTCGCGGCCGCCGGATCTTGTAACGAGCCGCCTGCGCCGCAGGGCCTTTTCAATTTCCACTGCAGCCCCAACGCAGGCGGCAGCGGCCAGGCAAATCAGCAGTTCTACGGCTGACAACGCTTGGGTCTTGAAAATGGGATGCAGTACCGGGACATAGATGGTCGCCATTTGCAGCGCAAAGGTCAGCAGCACAGCACCGAGCAGTGGCCTATTGCTGCCCAAGCCCAATCGCCACAAAGGACGAATTTTGGGTTGGTCAGGCCGTGGAATGGATGCACGATTATCGATGGCAAGCCAGACTTCAAACGGTGCCTGGGTCCCGAGGCCGTGCGCCCGCAATGCGGAAAGCAGACACACCACGCCCTTCGGTACACGCAGAGCCACTTCTCCAGCAACGAACTCGATGGTGGGTAAATTGATGGGTAGAAAAACAAAACGCCCCGAAGGGCGCATGTTTATTGACTATCTTGCGGTGGGCGTAGTCTGCGCCTAACCCGTCTCTGGTGAAAATTCCCGTTAACAGGGAAATTAACAGGGATTTTTTGGATTTCTAGCTGGCCTGGCGCGTGCCAACCCCAAGTATTTCCAGTATCGGCGCGGGTTTGAAGCAGTTCATCGAAGTTCGCACGGAAAATCAACAGGGAACTTTTGATGCACTAACAGGGAATTGCAAGCCCATTGCAGGGAACCTTATGCGCTTTTCCTGGCGTTGCTGAGGTCCTACAAGTCGCCTGCTGGAACTCAGGCAGGCGCTAGCTCCAGTTTGATACGACGGCCAAGTGCGGCCGCCGCACCGGCCAAAGTAGTCAAAGTCAGACTGGTGTCGTTCTCATCGAGCAAGCGGTTGAGGGAGGCGCGGCTGGTTCGCATCTTCTTCGCCATCGCGGTCTTGGTCAACTTTTGAGCCGTCATCTCCTGCTCGATTTGCCAGGCAATCACCCGCTTTACCGCCACCGCGGTTACTTCTTCGAGCATGCCCTCCTCAGCGAGGAAGTCATCGAAATCGCTTCCAATATTTTGCTTTTTCATTTTTGCCTCTTCAAAAGTTTGAGCCGCTCTTTGGCCAAGTCCAATTCCGGTTTGGGAGTCTTCTGCTCCTTCTTGATGAATCCGTGGAGGAGCACCATCGTGCCTCCATCGAGTACAAACAACACCCGGGCGATGCGTGTACTCAACCGCGTGCGGACTTCCCAAATGCCAGTATCTAAATGAGCGACCAAGGGCATGCCTAAGGGCCACCCGAATTGAACGGTCTTGATGTCTTCACCGATGGACTTACGGTCAACGACGGGGAGATCCTTCAGCCACTCACGAACCGGCTCACCGCCGGCATCCGTCATGAAAAACCGCGCACCTAAGGTTTGGGGTGATTTCTTCTCCATGGCCTAGTGTATCGATTTTGATACGTTCCGCAAATCTGAAGGCTCTGTTAACGTTAAGTAGTGGTGCTCAAAAATCGGGCAATTTGCTTTTATGAACCCATTTCCACATCACTCTCCAAGATGGGCAACGAGGTCTCGCCCATACGCCAACTGGGCGACATCGCACGCCATGGCGATGATCGTTCCGATCGTGTGCTTGCTGTGGTTGGTGCTCATCCACCACCCTGAATCCAGTTTTTCGGAATACTCGCCGACCAGATCAGGCCGTTCGTAGTAGAGATCGTCCGCCGCCCGGGCCAGATACCGCCTCGTCCTGCCATGCTTGGGCAATCCTGCAAACCGCTCTGCGAAGGTCGCGTCCCTTTGGATGAGAAGATTGAAGACCTGTTTGAGCGTGTCGATTGCGTTTCGTCCTGGATGGAACTGTCCGTTCAGCGAGAAGCCCATCCGCTGGGGCATTTCAGCCACGCGGGGTGGAGCGGGTGATTTCAGGAGGTTTTGAGGGTGCGTCGTGGGCTCCAACTGAGACTGCTTCGTGGCCATAGGCGGCGTTGGCGCCCTTGCGGTTGGCTGGCTCGCACGACTCAGGGCAGTCGGTTCGGGGTGCCCAAGCATGGTTTTCTTCAAGAACCCGGCCACCATATCAGGCGCGGGCTTGAATCCACACAGACTCTCCACGCGATCGGCGACGATCTCCAAAAGCATCTCGTCTTCGTCGGCGATGATTTGGGACCACGCCTTGGGCAAGGCCGCGAGCATCTGACGGTCCTTGGAGACGTTTCGGTAGTCTTCTTGGGCGGCCTGTATCGCCGCGCCGGACGCCACGGCGGAATGCAGCAGGTATCGCTCCAACCGCTCCACGCACTCGCCCACGTCCCGCTCCACGATGTCGAGCTTGTAGACACGCCGCTCGCCGTAGTCGCCCTGCTCTCCTGGCAGGAAGAAGTTCCATTCTTGGCCGTCGGTCAGTATCGCCATGGGAACGCCGATATGGAAGGCGTATTCGAAAAGTTGGCGCTCGGCCCCGTCGCTCTGGCCGATCTGCTTGACTTCGATGAAGGCGATGGGCTTGCTCTTGACTTCGATGCCTTTGGTCTTGGCGATGATGCGATAAGCAGATGCCCCATCCGAACACAGCAGCGAGTCGGTGGACAGCACCGGCAACAGCCGGTCTCCGATGACCTTGGCCTTGCGCGATGGCAGCACAACCGTCATGGTCGCCGAGCTTGAGCGGTCGCGAGCCACCAGCACGGGGATTTGCTCCATGGACAGGCCAACCTTCTTGGCTGGCGTGCCACGCGTCTTGGAGGGGCGCGGAATGCCTTACCGCTGGCCCTTGAACGATTCGAGGAAGTAGGTCTCATCGACCTCCACCACGCCTGAGAGTTGGACGGGTTGGACATCCTTCTGAGCCATCAGGAAGCGATGACGCCAACGAAAGGCAGTGGGCGCAGACACCTGCAAACTTCTCGCAGTCTTTCTGACGCTCAAGCCTGCCACCATGCATGCGCCATTTTCGATGTGCTTCTCCGCCTTGCGAAGCCGAGCCATGGGCGTGCCCGTCAGTGCTTGAAGCTCTTGGAACAGTCCTTGGACTTGCATTTGAATCGCTGGCGGCCATCCTTGCTCCCCGCCTTGGCAACACTCGAGCAGCCGCAATGAGGACACGCCTTGATGGCTTTTTCCGCCTCGCGCATGACCAGCGAGCTTTCAACCTGCCCCTCGCGCAGACGCAGGACAGTCTTGACTTCAAGGCATTCGTCAGCCGACATGCCACGCAAGTCATCAAGGAAACGATGTAGATCGGTCGGTTTCAAGGGGGAGCATCAACGGGTGTTATCCACAGAAGATGCTATACATATAACGCCTTATGAAGCAATGGGTTGACACAAGACCACTACTTAACGTTAACAGAGCCAATCTGAATGATCAGACGCTGCTGGCCCACCTTGGACGCACGGTCAACCAAGCGGCACAGCCACCTTGCCACAGAGTAGCGGTCGATAGCGATTGGGAAGATTGGTCAAGAAATCCCCAACACACCCAAAAGAAAAGCCGCCTAGACTATCAATTTCATAGCACTAGGCGGCGTGTCTACTGGCGGAGCGGGTGGGATTCGAACCCACGGCACCTTGCGGTACGCTTGATTTCGAGTCAAGTACATTCGACCACTCTGCCACCGCTCCTAAACTGTTCGCATCGGTCGAAACGAAGCGCGAATTCTATCAGGCCTTGAGAACGGCCAAGCCGCCCATGTAGGGGCGCAGCACTTCGGGCACGGTAATCGAGCCGTCGGCGTTCTGGTAGTTCTCCAGCACCGCCACCAAAGTACGCCCGACTGCCAAACCGGAGCCGTTGAGGGTGTGCACCAGTTCGTTTTTGCCTTGTGCGTTCTTGAAACGCGCTTGCAAACGGCGCGCCTGGAATGCTTCGCAGTTGGACACCGAGCTGATTTCGCGAAACGTGTTCTGCGCCGGTAGCCACACTTCCAGATCGTAGGTCTTGGAAGCGCCAAAACCCATATCACCGGTACACAGGCTCATCACGCGGTAGGGCAGGCCAAGCTTTTGCAAAATGGCCTCTGCGTGGCGCGTCATCTCCTCCAGGGCTTCATAGCTCTTCTCGGGGTGCACGATTTGCACCATCTCTACCTTGTCGAACTGGTGCTGACGAATCAGGCCGCGGGTATCACGCCCGGCGCTGCCGGCCTCCGAGCGAAAACAGGGCGTGTGGGCGGTGAGTTTGATCGGTAATTCGCTTTCCGACAGAACCTCGTCGCGCACAAAATTGGTCAGCGGCACCTCGCTGGTGGGGATCAGGTACAGCGCGGTGTTGTCGGGCTGCTCTTCGCCTTCCTGTCCACCCTTTTTGGCAGCGAACAGATCGCCCTCAAATTTGGGCAATTGGCCGGTACCGCGCAGCGTGTCACCGTTGACGATGTAGGGGGTGTAGCACTCGGTGTAGCCGTGCTCGGTGGTCTGCACATCCACCATGAATTGCGCCAATGCCCGGTGCAAACGCGCCACCGACCCCTTCATCACGGTGAAACGTGCCCCGGTGAGTTTCACACCCATGGCAAAGTCCAGGCCAAGCGGTTCGCCCAGATCCACATGGTCTTTGATGGGAAAGTCAAAAGCGCGTGTCGAGCCCCAGCTGCGAACCACCACATTGCCGTGCTCGTCCGCGCCGACGGGCACGCTGTCGTGTGGCAGGTTGGGTACTGCCAGCAACATTTTTTCCATCTCGGACTGGATCACCTCCAGACGGGCGGCGGAGGCTTCGAGTTCGGTCTTGAGGCCACCCACCTCGGCCATCGCGGCGTCGGCTTCGGCGTGCTGGCCCTTGCCTTTGAGCATGCCAATCTGCCTGGAGACGGTATTGCGCTTGGCCTGCAACTCCTCGGTACGTATTTGAATGGTTTTGCGCTCAGACTCCAGCGCGCTGAACGCCTCCACATTCAGGAACGTCTGTGGCGACTTGCGTGTGGCCAGGCGGGCAACTGCCGAGGGAAGGTCTTTGCGAAGCAGCGAAATGTCTAGCATGGCGAGAAAATTATGTGGTGTGAAGCCCCGGGAAGTATCTCCAGGGCATGAAACAAAAGTGGCTCTAGCGCCCTATTTTATTGCGTAAGCAGCTATCAATTCAATAGCGTTTGTCCAATCAATGAACATTCCTAGTTGTCAGTCCTGCTCAGCAGCTCCAAGTTTGAGGCCCTTGGGCAACGGAAATTTCACTGTCTCCGCAATACCCTCGACTCGCCGCACCGAAACGGCACCGAAAGCACGGATGCGATCTATCACGGCTTGCACCAGCACCTCGGGTGCGGATGCGCCGGCTGTCAGGCCCACCCGTTGGCGGCCCTCAAACCAGTGCGACTGCAGTTCGTCGGCACTGTCGACCATATAACTCTCGGTGCCGAGTTTGTGCGCCACTTCGCGCAACCGGTTGCTGTTGGAACTGGTCGGGCTGCCCACCACGATGACCAGGTCGACCTGAGGACTGAGCATCTTGACGGCATCCTGGCGATTCTGGGTGGCGTAGCAGATGTCCTGCTGCTTGGGCTCGCGCACCATCGGGAAACGCGCCTTCACGGCCGCGGCAATCTCGGCAGCGTCGTCCATGCTCAGCGTGGTCTGGGTGACAACGGCGAGCTTCTCGCTCTGCGAAGGGCACAGCCGTGCCACGTCTGCTACATCCTCCACCAGATGGATACCACTTTGCAGTTGCCCCATCGTTCCCTCCACCTCCGGGTGCCCCTTGTGGCCGATCATGATGAATTCATAACCTTCCTTGTGCAGCTTGGCCACCTCCACATGCACCTTGGTCACCAGCGGGCAGGTGGCATCAAACACCCGAAACCCACGCTGCTGCGCTTCCAGTTCCACCGACTTGGGCACTCCATGGGCAGAGAAAACCAGTGTAGCGCCCGCCGGTACTGCGTCAAGCGCTTCAATAAAGATAGCACCCTTGGCTTTGAGGTCGTTCACCACGTAGGTGTTGTGCACGATTTCATGGCGCACATAGATGGGCGCGCCAAACTTTTGCAGGGCGCGCTCCACGATCTCAATGGCCCGATCCACCCCAGCGCAAAAACCACGGGGTTCGGCCAGCAAAATTTCCTGTGTCATAAAACGCCGATCACCTGTGCTTCAAACGTCACGGCAACGCCTGCCAGCGGATGGTTGAAGTCGAACAGCATGGCGCCATCCTCACCCATTTGCAGCACCACCCCGGCAAACTTGCCTGTGCCGTCGGGAGTGGGGAAATGCACCGCATCGCCCACCTGGTAGGTCTCGTTGGCGTCACCCATCTCGTCAAGCACCTTGCGCGCCAGCCACTGCTGCATGGCCGGGTTGCGTTCGCCAAACGCCGCCCCTGCGGGCAACTCGAAAGTCTGGTGCGCACCCTCCTCCAGCCCCAGCAGGCACTGTTCCACCGCAGGGGAAAGTTCGCCGGTTCCCAGTGTCAACGTAGCCGGTTGGCCTTCGAAGGTGTTGATAACGTTGCCCGCTGGCCCGGCCAGACGGTAGTGCAGCGTGAGAAACGAGTCCGGTTGGACGCGTGAGAGATGTGTGGTCATAGAAGTCCCGATAAACTGGGAGCTATTGTAGAAACTTGGTGCCGCTGGTTCGCGTTGCTGCCTTATGCCCCTGAAAGATCTTCCTGCCAGCGCCCGCCCGCGCGAGAAATTGCTTGCGCAAGGTGCCAATGCGCTCAGCGATGCGGAGCTGCTGGCGATCTTGCTGCGCACCGGCATTCAGGGCAAAGGGGTGCTGCAAATGGCCGACGAGCTGTTGCAAATGCGTACTGGGCCGACCAATCCTGGGTTTGGCGGTTTTGCCGGGCTGCTGAACGCAACGGCCAAAGACCTGCAGCGCGTCAAAGGCCTGGGACCTGCCAAGCGCGCAGAGTTGATGGCGGTGCTCGAACTGGCACGTCGCGCCATGGCACAGCAATTGCGCAACCGCACCGTGCTGGATAACCCCAGAACCATCAAAGGCTACCTCCAGTTGCATCTGGCGGCACGCCCCCATGAAGTGTTTGCGGTGGTCTTTCTGGACGTGCAAAACCGCCTGCTGGCGATGGAGGAAATGTTTCAAGGGACACTGACGCAACTCAGTGTTACTTTATTGCGAAAGTATTGTGGCTGGTTTCGGCATTTCACAGCTACCCAGTCCGAGAGCCGACTTTGGTCGCGGACTCCTTCGTGCCATTCCGGCACCTGGTGATTTCGAGAAACAGACATTCCAGCGCATAAAGAATGCGCATGTGTCATAAGTACCAAGTTGGTAGAGCAGCGGATTGCTTCTTCGCTTGCTCTATCGAGCGGAACTGCGGCAGCGAACGGTGCAGAAACGCCGCCTTATGTCGGCGCTATGTTTTGCGGGCGTCCTTTGGATTAGCGCCGAAGTAGCGCTTGTAGTCCCGACTGAATTGGGAGACGCTCTCGTACCCCACGTCATAGGCTACGCCTTGCACGCTGCCGTTGGTTTGCTGCAGTTGGGCGCGGGCCTGATTTAGGCGCAGCTTCTTCACGTATTGCAGTGGTGTGTCTTGCGCGAAGCGTTTGAAGGAGCGGTTGAGAGACGACTCGCTCAAGCCCGCCTGCACAGCAATGCCCTTCACACTGAGTGGCGCTGCCAAATGGCTTTGTATGTAGTCTATCGCTTTGAGGAATTGGGCGTAGCTGCCATCGTGCTCCAACCAGCGCTGCACCGCGCTGTGAAAAGGTGCTTGCTACAAGAGTGTGTAGAGCAGCGCTTTGCTGCGCTCCGGCCCAAACAAGGCAGCAGCGATGGGGTCAGCCAACGCAGCCAGTAGATGCGCCACCGCTTGCTGCACCAACGGTGTGATGGCAAATGGCGTAATGCCCACGTGCGCGTCGCGTCCTGCGTTGTCTGGATCTGGGGTCGCACTGGCGGGCGTGGCAATTGACCCGGCTAAAGATGGTGCTGCAGGCGGACCTACCTGCGGAGAAGCCACAAAAGCCACTTCCCGCAGGCTCTGAATCTGCCGCAGCAATTGGGCCACTTGGGGGCGCGCCAATGCGATGTATAGCCCCAGCAATGGCGCTTTTGCGCTGGCTTGCGCCGTGCATAGCACGGGGTAAGCAGCGGTCAAAAGCAGGCCTTGTGTACTGTCGTAATCAAAGGTTTGCGCGCCTAGGCTGATGTATTTGTGCCCAGAGAGTATGAGGATCAGTCCCGGCTTGTATAGCGCGGGTTGACGAACTTGGGCGCAGGTTTGGTGGAACATGAAAACCTGCGGGCAGTGCGTGGTCTGCACCCCCACAGGCGCGGGTAAGGGCCCAAGCCCCCGCGCGATGTGAGGCACATGCTGCAATATGGCGTGTGCCAGTGCGATTAGCGGGGCATTATCAAACTTCGTCACTATGGCGGTATTGGACATGAATTATTCTTCAAATTCAATTTAAATTAATATTTTGACGGTATTAGGCATGATCGAGGCCGTTTTAGGCAAGGCCTTTGAAAGCGATCTTCATAGACTTGGCGGCTTATTCAACCTCATAGGTTTTCTACTGAAACCTGTTTTGAAAGGCTTCATCATGACAACAACCCACACATCGACACCTGCATCCAGCGTGGCCCAGAATTTGGCCGCACTCTTTACCCGTCCACACCGCACAGCCATGCCCAAAACACCTGCCAACTATGGCATGACGTTCGAGGCAGTGAACTTTGAATCTCTCGACGGATTGCGTTTGAGTGCTTGGTTCATACCCAGCGGCGGAACAAAACTGGCTGTGATGAATCACCCGCTGTACTGCTCCAAGTACGGCTTTGTGCCCGAAGGCGAAGTGGCCCAACTGGTGCCAGTGCATGTGGAATTTTTGAACACCGCTAAGCATTTGGTCGATGCCGGCTACAACGTGCTGACATATGACCTGCGCAACCACGGCGCTAGCGACGCATCCCCAAGTGGCTTTGCCAGCATCGGTCACCACGAATGGCAAGACGCTGCCGGTGCCATGCGCTACGTTGCTCAGCGCCCCGATATCGCCACTCAAGACGTAGCCTTGGTCAGCCATTGCATGGGCGCCAACGCCAGCATTCGCGCCATGGCGCTGCAGCCCGAGCTGTTTGGCCGCGTCAAAGCCCTGGTAGCGGTGCAGCCGATCCACATGAAGTACATGGCAGAAAAAATCATAGCCATGTACGGCGGTGACGTGGAGGTTGACACCGTGGATCAGGCCATCCAGCAGCTCACCGGCTTTGGACTTAACGACATGTCCCCCTATGCGCACTTGAGCCAGCTGCGTGTGCCTGTGCTGTACTCACAAGTGCGGGAGGATGTACTGACCAGCCCTGAGGATTTGCAACACATTGTGGACAACACCCCCACGGAGAAGAAAATGCTGTGGATCGAGGGTAAGTTGAACCGCTTTGACGGCTACAACTACTACGGCCAGCACCCCGAGGAAATGTTGGCGTGGTTGGATCGGTACTCAGCATAAATCACGTACTTTGGTGCTCCCGGCAGAAATGTCCGCGTGAGCCTGACACCAGCGCCTCACGTTAATCGAGTTGTCCCGAGCCAGACAATGACGACGTCATCAAATCGAAAGCGAACGACGGCTATGGAGAGGATTCGCCAGCTTGCGGTATTGGTCATCACGCGAAGTCCGAGATGCAGCTTTGACTACTCACAAGCGGTCGTTGATTGCTTGGAGCTGAGCCTACTAGAATGACCGCTGTCACGCGGCCAGTTGTTCAGTCGCGTCTTCCGATTTGGCTCGGCTCCAGAAATCCAGACCGACGACCTGGACGGCAATAAACGCAGCATTGGAGCCAATCCGGATTACCAATGCAAGGCGCGCCTTGAATCCACGGGTAGACGCTGAGTTTTGCAAAAATCTGTCGTCAGTGAGCAAGAGTCCCTGGGGAATTGTTGAGCATCGAAGTCCCGATAAACTGACCTTGATTCCAAAGCCCAGAACCTGTCTCTGCCCGAACTCATTCCCATGCCTATCAAAGACATCCCCGCCGAGGCACGCCCGCGCGAGAAGCTGCTCTCCCGCGGCCCCGGTGCGCTCAGTGATATCGAATTGCTCGCGATATTGCTACGTACCGGCATTCAAGGCAAGGGCGTGCTGCAAATGTCGGAAGAGTTACTTCAACTCAAAATTGATAGCGCCTCACGCAATGCAGACGGGGGCTCGGGTGGTTTTGGAGGCATATCCGGGCTTTTGGGTGCCACAGCGGATGACCTCAAACGTGTCAAAGGACTGGGCCCGGCCAAGCGCGCCGAGATTGTGGCCGTGCTGGAGCTGGCCCGCCGTGCCATGGCGCAGAAGCTGCAGGAGCGCGAGGTGTTTGCCGACCCCAACGCAGTGAAGCATTACATGCAACTCTATCTGGCGAACAAGCAGCATGAGGTGTTTGCCGTGCTGTTTCTGGATGCCCAAAACAGGCTCCTGGCGATGGAGGAAATGTTTCAAGGGACACTGACGCAAACCAGCGTCTATCCACGCGAAGTGGTCGTGCGCGCCCTGCACCACTGCGCAGCCGCTGTGGTGCTCGCACACAACCACCCCAGTGGCACGGTACAGCCCAGCCGCGCTGATGAGATGTTGACGCAAACGCTCAAGAGCGCGCTGGCCTTGGTGGACGTTCGTGTGCTCGACCACATCATCGTGGCGCCCGGTCAGGCACTCTCCATGGCGGAGACGGGGCTTGTATGACAGGCAAGCCGCTGCGTGTCACGTCATTGGCGGGCCTCAAGGAGGTCAAGAAAGAACTCGCCGCGCGCGCGTTGGCGCAGACGGTTGCCGCCCAGCGGCGGCTCCAGGCAGAAAAGGCACGCCGGGTGCAGCACAATCTGTTTCGCACCGCCGTCGGTGCCGTTCAGCCACTGGTGCACGAACGCAGGGCACACCTGCTGCCCGCACCGCCCGCACCCGTAGCAAAGCAGCAGGCACGTGACGATGCGGCCGCATTGCAGGAGGCCATCAGCGATGTCGTCGATATCGACCGCATGCTTGACACCGACGACCACCTCAGTTTCCGACGGCCCGGCATCGGGGTGGATGTCACCACCAAACTGCGCCGGGGCGAATGGGCGGTGCAACGTCAGATCGACCTGCACGGATTGCGCACCGACGAAGCGCGCGAAGCGCTGGTGCGGTTTATCCGCACAGCCCACCAGCAGGGCATTCGCTGTGTGCGCGTGGTGCATGGCAAAGGGCTGGGCTCTCCGGGCAAAACGCCGGTACTCAAAGGCAAGGTACAGCGCTGGCTGGTGCAAAAGTCCGAGATACTGGCCTATGTACAGGCCACGCCGGCGCAGGGCGGCGCTGGCGCCCTGATGGTGCTACTGCAGCCCATGCGTGGCCACTAAGGCCAGAAAGTTCTCATTCCGTTTCCCAATCATCTCTGTCTAGGCCGAAGCCGCAGGCAGTGCTCTGGCACGACAAGGAGAAGTAACAACGACAGGGATGATTTCGAAACGGAATCAGGAAGCGGCGCGGCGCAGGGTCTCCACTACCGGGCGGCGCAACACATCACGCAAACCCCACCACCCGGCCGCCAGGGCCAGCACCGCGCCGGCGGCAGCGCCCACCAGGGGCACCCACAGTGCGACGGTCCACTCGAACTCAAATACATAGCGCGCCAATGCCCACCCCACCAGTGCTGCTACCACCGACGCCAGAAACCCCGCCAACAGTCCCACACCGGCCAATTCGGCGCGCTGCACCTGCCGAAGCAGACTGCCACGCGCACCCACCGCCCGCATGATGGCAAACTCGCGCGCACGTTCCTCTCGGGTGGCCGTTACCGCAGCAAACAGCACCACCAAGCCGGCAGCCAGGGTGAAGATAAACAGAAACTCCACCGCCCCAATCACCTGGTCCAGCACCCGCTGCACCTGGGCAATGGTGGACGTCATGTCCACATTGGTGACATTGGGAAACTGCCGCACCAGTGCATTGTCAAAACCTGCCGTAGCGGGCGCCTTGTAGGCACTCATGAAAGTCATGGGCAAGTCGACCAGTTCACCCACCGGGTACATCACAAAGAAATTGGCGCGCATCGAGCCCCAGTCCACTTTGCGCAACGAGGTAATTGTGGCCTCGGACTGCATGCCTCCGATATCGAAGCGCAGACTGTCGCCGAGCTTGAGGTTCAGCGTCTTGGCGATGCCCTCTTCCATGCTGATGGCGTTGGCTTCATGCGCCTGCCAGCGCCCCGCCACCACCTCATTGCGCTGGGGTAGCTCTGTGCTGTAGGACACATTGAACTCCCGGTCCACCAGGCGTTTGGCACGGTCCTCGGTAAAGTCGTCGGGCGAGGTAGCACGGCCATTGATGGCCACGAGCCGCCCGCGGATCATGGGGTACCAGTCGAACTTGGCAACCCCTGCGTCTGTCAGCCGCTGCCGAAAGGCCTGCGCCTGGTCGGGCATGATGTTGATGACAAAGCGGTTCGGAGCGTCCGGTGGCGTGGCCTTGCGCCAGCTGTTGATCAGATCGGTGCGCAGCAGCACCAGCAGCACCAACGCCAGCAGCCCGACCGCCAGCGCACTCACCTGCACCACGGTGTAGGCAGGCCGTGCCGACATCTGCCGCGTAGCGAGCACCAGCCAGCGTGGTGCTGTAGCCTCGTTCACCGCCAGCCGCAAAAACCGCACGGCCAGCCAGCTCAACGCAGCAAACAGCAGGACCGCTCCGGCAAAACCGCCCACGGCAATCAGTCCCAACTTGAGGTCGCTGCTGGCGGCAAGCAGCAGGGCTGCAAAACCCGCCACGCCAACAGCCAGCACGCCAATGGAAGCAGGCTTGAGATTGCCCACCTCACGGCGAATCACCCGCAGTGGTGGCACTTGCGCAAGTTGCAGCACCGGTGGCAAGCCAAAGGCCAGCAACAAGGTCGACCCCATGCCCAACCCCAACAACAGCGGCCATACCGTGGCCGCTGGCAACGATGCATCTACCAGCCCGGCGAGCATCATCACAAACAGGCTCTGTACGCCATAGCCGACCGCGGCTCCCGCCAGGCTGGCAAACAGACCCACCAGCGCAAACTCAAAGGTGTAGGCGCTGGCAATGGTGCGCTGTGACAGGCCCAGCACGCGCAGCATGGCGCAGTCATCCAGGTGGCTGGCGGCAAAGGCACGCGCAGCCAGAGCCACTGCCACTGCGCTCAACAAGGCCGCAAGCAGCGCAATCAGGCTCAGAAACTTCTCGGCACGGTCCAGCGTCTGACTCATCTCGGGGCGACCACCCTGCAGAGACTCCACCCGCACGCCGCGTGCTGCCGCTGCACTGTCAGCCGGGGCGGCGCCCGGCTTCACCTGGGCGTCGGCCCAGGCCACAAAATTTTTAACCGCAGCATCGTCACCCGCCACCGCAGTGCGGTAGGTGATGCGGCTGGCGGGCTGGATCAGTTTGGTAGCTGCCACGTCCACTGCGTTGATCATCACGCGTGGCGCAAAATTCATGAACCCCGCCCCCCGATCGGGCTCGATGGTAATCACCGCAGCAATACGCAGTTGGGTATCGCCCAGCAGCAGCACATCCCCCACGCTCAAAGCCAGCGACTCCAGCAGCGGTGCATCCACCCAGGCCTGCCCCGGACCCGGAATCTCGCGGGTAGCGGCGTCTGGCGCATTTGGCACAGTGGCAATGCGCAACGACCCGCGCAAAGGGTAACCAGGCTCCACCACCTTGAGCCCCACCAACTTGGCGGCACCCCCTTGTGCATCGCTGGCACGCGCCATAGTGGGAAAGGAAAGTGTTCCCACCGTGTTCAGGCCCAGGGCTCGGGCCTTTTCCACAAAGGCGGCGGGCGTTGGGTTGTCGCTGGAGACCACGGCGTCCCCTCCGAGCAATTGCCGCGCGTCACGCTGCAGACCGCCTTTGAGCCGGTCGGCAAAAAAGCTGACCGCCGTCAACGCCGCCACCGCCAGAGTAACTGCCACCATCAGTAGGCGCAAGTCCCCCGAACGCAAATCACGCAATAAAGTGCGCCAACCCAGGCGCCAGAAGGAAATAGTCATCCCCCTACCTTAGCGCAAAAGGCAAATCAACGCTTCAAACCACGGTGTCGGACTTGTGGTAGCCCGGCGCGGCGTTCAGCGCGCCGCCACGGGTGATGGCTACAGCGCAGTATTTGAACTCGGGAATCTTGCCCACCGGGTCCAGCGCCGCATGGGTCAACAGGTTGGCCGCTGCCTCATGAAAAGCAAACGGAATGAACACAGCCCCGGGCGGCGTGCCATCGTCCAGCCGCACCTGTAGTACCACCTGCCCTCGTCGCGAGCGAATCGTCACGACTTCGCCGGGTGCCAGCCCTAAAGCCGACAGGTCCGCGCTGCACAACGACGCGGTAGCGCTTGGCTCCAGCGCATCGAGCACTGCAGCACGGCGCGTCATGCTGCCCGTGTGCCAATGTTCGAGCTGCCGGCCCGTGATCAGCACAAAGGGATAGTCCCCATCCGGGCGCTCCGCTGCGGCAATGGTGTCGGCAGGCACCAGATGCACCCGTCCATCGTCGGTGGCAAAACGCTCACCAAACAAGGTGGGCGTGCCCGGATCGTCCGCGCCGAGGCAAGGATAGGTGACGCTGCCTTCGCGCTGGAGCCGCTCCCAAGTGATGCCCGCAATGGCCCCGTGCATGGCCTGGCGCATTTCTTCGTATACCGCAGCCACGCCAGAATGTTCACCGTTGTAGCTCCAGGAAAGGCCTACCCCGCCGCCGGGCCGCCCCGTGTCGCGGAGACTCTGACGAGCCTCCGCGAGGGCGGGGACGGCCCCCTTGGGGGGCAGCGACCCGCGAAGCGGCGGAGCCCCGACGTGAGCGCCAGCTAACGGCGCATGGGGGCCAATACGCTGGGCTAATTGCTGGATGATCCACAAATCAGGCTTGGCGTCACCGGGTGGGTCAATGGCCTGCAGGCCGAGCTGCAGCATGCGGTCGGTGTTGCTGACCGTACCGGTTTTTTCCGGCCAGGCCGTGGCGGGCAGAACCACATCGGCCAACCAGGCCGTTTCGGTCATGAAGATGTCCTGCACCACCAGATGCTCCAGACTGGCCAGCGCGTGGCGGGCGTGGTTCAGGTCCGGGTCGCTCATGGCCGGGTTCTCGCCCATGATGTACATGCCGCGCACTTTGTGCGGGTCGTCGTCGGGTGCAAGCGCCTTGCGCAAAATCTCCACCACCGTATAGCCGGGCTGATCATCCAGTGGGGTCTGCCAAAAATCTTCAAACCAGGCATGCGCTGCCTTGTTGGTCACGCGCTGGTAGTTGGGAAACATCATCGGAATCAAACCCGCATCCGACGCACCCTGCACATTGTTCTGGCCGCGCAAGGGGTGCAGTCCGGAGCCGGGCTTTCCCAGTTGCCCCGCCACCGTGGCCAGGGCGATCAGGCAGCGTGCATTGTCGGTGCCGTGCACATGCTGGCTCACCCCCATGCCCCACAAAATCATGGCTGCACCTGCGGTGGCGTAGGCGCGTGCCACTTCGCGCAATGTACTTGCGTCAATGCCACAAATAGGTGCCACCGCCTCCGGGCTATACGCCTGCACGGTTGCCTTCAGCGCTTCAAAATTGCTAGCGCGTTGCGCAATAAACGCCTGGTCTGCAAGGCCTTCTTCAATGATGGTGTGGATCATGGCGTTGAGCATGGCCACATCGGAATCGGCATGGAACTGCAGCGTGCGCCAAGCATGTTTTCCGATATCGGTAATGCGCGGATCAGCCAGCACAATCTTCGCACCGCGCTGTGCGGCATTCTTCATCCAGGTGGCCGCGACCGGGTGGTTGGACGTGGGGTTGGAGCCAATCACAAAGATCAGGTCCGAATGCGCTACATCATTCACCTGGTTACTTACCGCCCCAGATCCCACCCCCTCGAGCAGGGCGGCCACACTGCTGGCGTGGCACAGGCGGGTGCAGTGGTCCACGTTGTTGGAGCCAAAGCCGGTGCGCACCAGTTTTTGGAACAGGTATGCCTCTTCGTTGCTGCCTTTCGCTGAGCCAAAGCCAGCCAGGGACTTGGTGCCGTGGGTATCGCGCAAGTGCTTGAGTTTGCCGGCCGCCAGATCCAGCGCCTCGTCCCATGATGCCTCGCGAAACACGGCAGACCAGTCCGCCGTGTCACGGTTGAGTCCGTCGAGCGCCTGGGGGTCTTTGCCCACGCCCGCCTTGCGAATCAGTGGCACGGTCAGACGCTGCGGACTATGCACGTAGTCAAAGCCAAAGCGTCCTTTCACGCACAGCCGTCCGTGGTTGGCCGGCCCGTCGCGCCCGTCCACGCTGACGATCCGGTTGCCGCGCACGTTGTAGGTCAGCAGGCAGCCCACGCCACAGAAGGGGCAGACCGAGTCCACCTTTTTGTCGACCACCTGTGACCCCAACTGGGTAAGGGGCATGAGCGCCCCGGTGGGGCAGGCTTGCACGCACTCGCCGCACGCCACACAACTGCTGGCGCCCATCGGGTCCTGCATATCAAACACGATGCTGGTTTGTGAACCGCGAAATGCCAAACCAATGACGCCATTGACCTGCTCTTCACGGCAGGCGCGAACGCACCGGGTGCATTGAATGCAGGCGTCCAGTTTCACCGTGATGGCGGGGTGGGACAGATCGGGGGGCGGCTGTTCGCGGCACAGGCTCTTCAAGGCAGGTCGCACGGTTACGCCCGCATGAGTCGCCCAATGCGACAGTTCTCCGTGTTGTCCTGTTGCCTCAGTGACACTCGCTTCTGGCCCAACGGCATCACGGGGTGCGCCGGGTTCCTCATGGTGCGAGCACAAATCGTCACCCGGCGCACCCCGCGCTACCGCTGTGCCAGATGGGTGTGGGTGTGTGAGCGGTTTTGGCTTTTCTTTTTCGTCATTCCATTTGTAGCCGGCGTCGGGCAAGTCGGACAGCAGCAGTTCCAGGACCATGTTTTGGCTTTTGACGGCGCGCTCGCTTGTGGACTGCACTTGCATGCCGGGGGTGGGCGTACGGCAGCAACTGGGTGCCAAGGTTCGCTCACCGACAATTTCCACCACACAGGCGCGGCAATTGCCATCGGCGCGCAAGCCCTCCTTGAAGCACAGGTGCGGTATCTCGGTGCCGTGGCGCTGGGCGGCCTGCAGAATCGACTCGCCCGCTTTCGCAACAATGGGCTGCCCGTTAAGGGTGAAACGGATGATCGACGCGGCGTCAGTCATACCATCGTGCTCCCATCCACCTCGTGGGGGAAGTACTTCAGCACGCACAGCAGCGGGTTGGGCGCGGCCTGCCCCAGGCCGCAGATGGACGCATCCACCAACACAGTACTGAGGTCTTTCAAAGTGGCCGCATCCCACACCGGGGCTTGCATCAAATGCGCAGCTTTGGTGGTGCCAACCCGGCACGGCGTGCACTGACCGCAACTCTCATGCGCGAAAAAACGCATCGCGTTCAGGGCCGCATCGCGCGCCCGATCCTGCTGGCTCAGCACTACCACGGCGGCAGAGCCGATGAACGCTCCATAAGGCTGCAGGGTGTCAAAGTCCAGCGGCACATCGGCGAGGCTGGCGGGCAATATGCCACCCGAGGCGCCGCCGGGCAGATAGGCATACAGGGCGTGGCCGTCCTGCATGCCACCACAAAATTCTTCAATCAAGGCTCGCAGCGTGATGCCGGCCGGTGCCAGTTTCACACCAGGCTGGCGTACTCTGCCGCTCACGCTGAAAGAGCGCAAGCCGGTGCGGCCGTTGCGGCCTTGCCCACTGAACCAGCCTGCGCCTTTTTCGACAATGTCACGCACCCAGTAGAGGGTCTCGAAGTTGTGCTCCAGCGTCGGTTGGCCAAACAACCCCACTTCGGCGATGTAGGGAGGTCGCATGCGTGGCATACCGCGCTTGCCTTCGATGCTTTCGATCAAGGCCGATTCTTCACCGCACACATAGGCGCCCGCACCCCTGCGCAGCGCGATGGTTGGCAACGAGCAGGGTGGATCTGCCTGCAGCTTTGCAATCTCGGCCTGAAGCAACGCGCGGCAGTCGTGGTACTCGTCGCGCAGGTAGATGTAACACGTCTCCACACCCACCACCTGCGCCGCCACCAGCATGCCTTCCAGAAAGCGGTGCGGGTCGCGCTCCAGGTAGGTGCGATCCTTGAAGGTGCCGGGTTCGCCCTCGTCGAGATTGGCCGCCAAAAATCTTGGAGTTCTTTGCCCTCGGACAATGCGCCACTTGCGCCCGGCAGGAAATCCGGCGCCGCCAAGCCCGCGCAAGCCCGACTGCTCCATGGCTTGCAGCACCGACTCAGGGTCGCGCTGCCCCTGTGCCAATGATTGCAGCAAGGCGTAGCCGCCCTGGGCGCGATACCCCGCGAAATCGGTGTATACGGTGCTACTGACCGCTATACTATTGATAGCTGCTTGCGCTTGCTGGTTCTGCGGGAGAGCCACTTTTGCCACATGAAAAACGGCCTCAGGGGTGGCGTTTGGAACCGGGCATTGATGGACCACCGCCACCGGAGCCTGCTCGCAACGTCCCACGCAGGGCACCGACACCACGCGAACATCCGCGCCCAGCACCGCTGGCAAATCGGCCAACAAAGGCCCGGCTCCTGCGATCGTGCAGCTGAGCCCATCACACACCCGCACGGTCAGCAGCGGAGCATCATCACCGTCCTTGCGCACATCAAAGTGGTGGTAGAAGCTTGCCACCTCGAACACTTCGGCCATCGGGACACGCATGGCGTGGGCGAGCGCCACGAGGTGACGTTCAAAAAGGCAGTGGTAATGGTCGTTGAGGACGTGCAGGTATTCGATCAACACATCACGCGGGTAGCCGTCAGGTGGCCGAGCACCGATCAGTGCATGGACTTCGGCCAGCGATACCGTGTGCGGCTGTCGCCCTTTGAGCTTGCCCAGGCGAACGATGCTGTCGCGGGAGCCAGGCACACCATTCAGGCCACGGCCCGCAAACGTGCGCCGGCCAATTCGGGCTGCAGCACCAAACGCTCGGGCGCGCTGTAGCAAAGAAAGCGTTTATTGGTCGCGCGGCCGATGGCACACAGACCCACCTTGTTGGCCACCTCAAGCCCCATTTCCGTGATACCGCTGCGCGACACCGCAATCGGCACACCCATTTGTGCCGACTTGATCACCATCTCGCTGGTGAGCCGCCCGGTGGTGTAGAACACCTTGTCAGACCCATGCACACACTGCATCCACATCCACCCGGCAATTGTGTCGATGGCGTTGTGGCGACCAACGTCTTCAACGAATACCAGCATGGTGTCGCCACGAAACAGCGCACAACCATGCACCGAGCCAGCCAGCTTGTAGATGCTGTCTTGCAATCGGATGGCGTTGACCAAGCCGTAGAGTTCGCCCTGCGAGATCTGGGCCGGCGCCAGGGCAATGCGATCCACTTCATCCATGAGATGACCAAAGACGCTGCCTTGCCCACATCCGGTAGTGACCACCCGCGTGGCCGTGCGCTCTTCGATGTGCGTAATCCCATGGCGGGTCTTGACCGCCGCGGCACCCACTTCCCAATCCACGGTGATGGATTCAATCTCGTCGAGCGACTGCACCAGCCGTTGGTTGCGCAGGTAGCCCAATACCAGTAGCTCGGCATGGCCGCCAAGCGTCATCAGCGTAACCAGTTCCCGCTTGTCCACATAAATCGTGAGCGCCCGTTCACACGGAATGGTGCTGGTGACTTCCTCGCCCCACTCATTGACTACCGTGACGTCACGCGTCATGCCCACTTGGGCATGCGTCATAAAGGGGCGGCGCATGGACGTTATGGGAGGCATGGTCAGGGTTTCTTGTCCTGCGGTTTGCTGGCAGGTGCGGCTGCCACCGCTGCAGCGGCGGGAGCCGAAGCGGCCGCTGCAGTTGCGCTGGCTGGCGGCGCAGGTGTGTAGACAAATGGCCCCGGGTCAACACAGAGCGGCAGGGGCGCGGCATCTTTCGCGGCCGGCTTGGCCGCGGCCTTGCTGGTCCGCGCGGCCACCTTGTCCTGCGCCTTGCACAGCAGATAGGCGTCCATCTTTCCGGTGTGCGCGGTCTTCGCAGCCGCCTCGGCCGCTTTCGCTTTGGCCTCATCACTCGGGGCTGGCAACTTCGCCACCACAGAACTCGCCACCACCAGGGCCAGGAGCCCGACAACAATCGCTTTCATGCTCGCCCTTTCACTTCGTCGTACCACAATTCGTGGTGTTCCTTGGCCCAGGTTTCATCCACATAGCCGGTTTTCATACCCTCCAGGGCACCTTCGGTTCCCAGGGTGCCCAGGTAGATATGTCCCATAAACACCACCAGCATCAGGATGTTGGATGCAGCATGCACCATGTGGGCAATCTGCATTGTGCTGCGGCTGTAATCAATGCCCGGCAGCACTTGGTTCATCACAAGACCCGAAGCCACCACCACAAGCCCCAGCGCAAATACGCCAATCCAGAACACCACTTTCTCACCGGCGTTGAACCGGCCCGACTTCACTTCATGCTCTGAAAACATACCGCCGCCCTTGAGCAGCCAGTTCAGATCGCCCTTGGCTGGCAGGTTGTCGCGCACAAAGGTCACGATCACGATCACCAGCGACACAGCAAACAGCGGGCCAGCAAAATTGTGTGCGTTCTTCAGGATGTAAGCCAACCAGCCAAAGAGCGTTGTCCCCATGACGGGCAACAGGAAAAACTTGCCGAACGCCATGACCAAGCCTGAAATTGCCAACACGGTAAAAGCCGCCGCGTTGAACATGTGGGCAGAGCGTTCAAACGGTGTGAAGCGCTGAATCAGCCGTCCGGTGCGGGGTTCGTGCAATTTGAAGCTACCGATGCGCCAGTAAAAAATGGCAATGGCACCCAGCACGATCAGCAGCAGTGAGCCACCATAAGGAATCAGCCAGTGGTTGCGCACCTGGCACCAGGCCTCGCCCGCGTTGGTGAGGCGCGACCCGGGGTACTGCACGAAAGGCTGAATCAGCACGCCCGCTTCGGGCGCCTGAGACTTTGGCAAACTGCTGGTTCCCTCCGTTCCGCTGCCCACCTGGCGCCACATGGGCGCGTTGTTGCCAGGCTGCACTTTTGCGCGCTCAGCGTTGTTTTGCTGAGCGTAGCCGGGCTGTGTGCTGGCCTCGGGTTGGATGTCCATGATATTGGCGCTCTGCACCGCGCCGGGCGCAGCGGGCGTCTGCGCCACGGCGACGTTGGTGAGGGCTGCGCCCAACCACAGTGCTATCAACAGGGTGCGCATGGCTGGCCCCTACTTTATTCTGGAATAGTCGTTCTGACCATTCAACTGTCGGGCCTTGAGTTGCTGCTCCCAACTCGTTTTGTCGCCCGCTTTCCAACCCGGCACGGTGTATGCGGGACCGACGGCAGAGCCTGAGTGCGAGGCCGAATCAAACCGGCTACCGGCAAGATTCTGCGGACTTTCTCCGCACGCACTTAACGTGACACACAGGGCCATCAGAAGGGCAAGGCGGGTCATGGCTTGGCTCCCTTCTCGGGATTGGAGCCGGCTTTCTGCGACGCGTAGGCCGTACCCCAGCCCCAGACCTCGGCACCCTTGCCACGCTGCACCACACGAGTGCGGAAGATGTCGGCCACCACATCGCCGTCACCGGCGAGTAACGCCTTGGTGGAACACATTTCGGCGCAAGCCGGCAACTTGCCCTCGGCCAGGCGGTTGCGGCCATATTTCTCGAATTCGGCTTCGCTGCCGTTGGCTTCGGGACCACCCGCGCAGAAGGTGCACTTGTCCATCTTGCCGCGCACGCCAAAGGTACCCTGCGAGGGAAACTGCGGCGCACCAAACGGGCAGGCGTAAGAGCAGTAGCCGCAGCCGATGCAGACATCCTTGTCGTGCAGCACCACGCCCTCGTCGGTGCGGTAGAAGCAGTTGACCGGACACACCGCCATGCAGGGTGCATCGCTGCAATGCATGCACGCCACAGAAATGGATTTCTCACCCGGTACACCATCGTTCAGGGTGACCACGCGGCGCCTGTTCACGCCCCATGGCACCTCGTTCTCATTCTTGCAGGCGGTGACACAGCCATTGCACTCAATGCAGCGCTCGGAATCACACACAAACTTCATTCTTGCCATGCTCAAGCCCTCTCTACGTTACAGACCGTGGTCTTGGTCTCTTGCATCATGGTGACGCTGTCATACCCATAAGTGGTCGACGTATTGATAGCCTCGCCCCGCACCAGCGGGTGGGCACCTTCGGGGTAGTAGGCCAGCATGTCGGCACCCTGCCAGCGCCCTGAAAAGTGGAACGGCATGAACACGGTGTCGGGACCCACGCGCTCGGTCACCAGCGCCTGCACGTTCAGGCGCGCGCCGGTGGGTGTACTGACCCAGGCCCGCTCGCCATTGCGAATGCCCTTGGCAGTGGCCACCTTGGGATTGATCTCGATGAACATCTCCTGCTGCAGCTCGGCCAGCCAGGGGTTGGAACGCGTCTCTTCGCCACCCCCCTCATACTCGACCAGCCGGCCCGAGGTCATGATGAAGGGGAACTTCTCGTGGACCTTGTCTTCTATATTTTTCTGCTGAATGGACTTGTACAACGTGGGCAAGCGCCAGAAAGCTTTCTTGTCATCGTGCGTGGGGTACTTGGCCACCAGGTCGGGGCGAATGCCGTAAAGGGGTTCGCGGTGCTGCGGAATGGGGTCTGGAAAATTCCACACCACGGCCCGCGCCTTGGCGTTGCCAAACGGATGACAGCCGTGCACCTTCATCACCACCCGCTGGATGCCGCCCGACAAATCGGTCTTCCAGTTCTTGCCCTCGGCAGCTGCCTTCTCGGCGTCGGTCAAGTCGCTCCACCAGCCCAGTTTCTTCAGCAAAATGTGATCGAACTCCGGGTAACCGGTGGTTATATCTGCGCCCACCGAGTGGGAACCGTCCTCTGCCAGCAGGCTTTTGCCCTCGCGCTCCACACCGAAATTAGCGCGGAAGTTGCCGCCACCGTCCATCACGTGCTTGGAGGTGTCATACAAATTGGGGGAGCCCGGATGTTTGAGTTCGGCGGTGCCGAAACAAGGCCATGGCAATCCAAAGTAGTCGCCAGCCATGTCGTAGCCGGTTTCCTTGTCCACCACCGAGCCCTTGCACTTGAGTGTTTTGACATCGAAGGCATGCATGTTGCGCATGTGCGCCTTCAGGCGTTCCGGGCTCTGACCGGTATAGCCAATAGTCCAGACACCCTTGTTGATTTCCCGCAGGATGTCTTCGGGCACCGGCTCGTCCATGCCCTTGACCTTCTGCATCTTGTAGTTCTTGGACAACTCTTTGCCAAAGCCCAGCTTGTCGGCAAACTGCTGCATGATCATGTGGTCGCTGCGACTCTCCCACAGCGGCTCGATCACTTTTTCGCGCCATTGCAAAGAGCGGTTGGATGCCGTGCACGAGCCACTGGTTTCAAACTGTGTGGCCGCTGGCAACAGATAGACCGCACGGTTGGGGTTGAGATCTTCGGCTTTGCCGGGCATGGCTGCCATGGCCGCAGTCGCTGATGGATAGGGATCCACCACCACCAGCAAATCGAGTTTGTCCATGGCGCGCTTCATCTCCAGACCACGCGTCTGCGAGTTGGGCGAATGGCCCCAATAGAACACGCCGCGCAGGTTCGAATCCTGGTCGATCAGTTCGTTCTTCTCCAGCACCCCATCGATCCAACGCGACACCGTGATGCCGGGCTTGCTCATCATGGCGGGGCTTGAGAACTGCTTTTTGATCCACTCGAAGTCCACGTCCCAGACCTTGGCAAAGTGCTTCCAGGAGCCTTCGACAATGCCGTAATAACCCGGCAGCGAATCCGGGTTGGGGCCGACATCGGTAGCACCCTGCACATTGTCGTGACCACGGAAGATATTAGTACCACCACCGGACTTGCCGATATTGCCCAGCGCGAGCTGCAGGATGCATGATGCGCGCACCATCGCATTGCCAATGGTGTGCTGGGTTTGCCCCATGCACCACACCAGCGTGCTGGGGCGGTTGTCGCTCATCATCTTGGCGACCTTGAAGACCTGCTCTTCCTTGACACCACAGGCCTCTTCCACCTTGTCGGGTGTCCACTTTGCGAGCACTTCTTCCTTCACCTTGTCCATGCCAAAGACGCGGTCATTGATGTACTGCTTGTCTTCCCAGTTGTTCTTGAATACGTGGTAGAGCACACCAAACAGGAAAGGAATGTCGGAGCCCGAACGCAGCCGCACGAATTCGTCGGCCTTGGCCGCGGTGCGGGTGAAACGCGGGTCCACCACGATCATCTTGCAGCCAGTTTCCTTGGCGTGCAGCATGTGCAGCATGCTCACCGGGTGCGCTTCGGCCGCATTGGAACCAATGTACATGGCGCACTTGCTGTTTTGCATGTCGTTGTACGAATTGGTCATCGCACCATAACCCCACGTATTGGCCACACCGGCGACAGTCGTGGAGTGGCAGATACGGGCCTGGTGGTCGCAGTTGTTGCTGCCCCAGAAGCTGACGAATTTGCGCAGCAGGTAAGCCTGCTCGTTGTTGTGCTTGCTCGATCCAATCCAGTAAATGGAATCGGGGCCGCTGGCTTTCTTGAGTTCCTGCAATTTGGCAGTAATTTCAGTAAGCGCTGTATCCCAGCTGATGCGCTCATACTTGCCATTGACCAGTTTCATCGGGTAGCGCAACCGGTACTCACCGTGACCGTGCTCGCGCAGCGCTGCACCCTTGGCACAGTGCGCGCCCAGGTTGATGGGCGAATCAAAGACCGGTTCCTGGCGCACCCAGACCCCGTTTTCGACCACCGCGTCAACCGCGCATCCCACCGAACAGTGGGTGCAAATGGTGCGCTTGACTTCGATCTTGCCGCTGCCGTCGCGCGACCCGGCGGGGGCCGCCTGGGCCTTCTTCACCAGGCTGAGTTGCGATGCCGCCAACCCGACACCCACCCCCAAGCCGGAGCGGCGCAGGAAGGCGCGTCGGTCGACCGTGGGCAGTGCGTTGGACAGCCCGCGCGACAGGCTCTGCGCGAACCGAAATGACGGCGTATCGTTTGCAACCGTGGCGGGTTGCGCGCGTTTCTTCGTGAGCAGCATGCAAAGCTCTCCGTGGGATGTGATGGGAAAGGAAGTGCCTCCGCGTGGCGCAACGGCCTAGACGCGGGCGGTCTTGTAGTAGCTTCTGACGTGTTCCGAGAGGCTGTATCCACCACCTTTTTCAGGCGGTGGTTTCAGGGCAACTTCGGCCACAGCCTCCTGTGGAGCAGAGCGCAAGGACATCAGAGCAGCGCTGGCCGCACCGGCCGCTGCAGCGCCTATAAAAAAGCCCCGTCGGGAGGGCTTGGAAGTTGCTACTGTCATCGTTGTCTCCGGAACCGTGGCTGAAACTATGAACAGCCATTCATAAGTGCACTGTCAACAAGTTAGCTTGCACCAAAATTACAATGTATCGGAGTCTGGGGCTATTCAAGGGTAAACCATGGTGCGACTAAGCCAGGCGAACATCCAATTACTGGAGCAGATCGAAACCTTGCCGTTCCACATCGACAAAAGCCGCAGTGAATTGCGCCAGGGCCTGGTAAAAGCGCGCGCTTGGATGGCGTGCAATTGCCTCGCACATGCGCGGCACCCAGGTCTGCAGGTGTTTGCTGAAAAACAATTGCTGTTGCGTCAAGTTGGCAACTTCAACATCGTCTGCGGCAATCAGATAGCGCATGACTTCACACAAATACGCCACGTGGTCTTCGGTCTCCGACATGGGCTCATTGCGTTCCAGCCCGAGTGCCGCTACATCCGCGCGCAACTTGGCCAGCGGCTTCTCGTTGAGAAAACCGCTCAGGTAATACGAGCCGAACAGATACACCTCGGGCTTCCCAACGCCACCAAACAACGTGGCATATTCGCTCGCCACTGCCGCACAAGTGCATTCACGCGCCACCCCGACCAGCGCGCGCCACGGCTCCTCCAAAAAACCGCCGGCGTGGGGGGCTTCGGTCACGGCCAGGCGCAGTTGCGCCAGCAGCACGTCCGCAGGTGGGGCATAAAACAGTGCGGCCAGCAGGCCATACACCTCGGCGCGGGCAGTCTCTTCATCTAGACGCAGTGGCGCCAAATTTGGTTGTGTCATGGCGTCGCTGGGCTCCTATCGAATCTGGTCAATGCGGACCTCGTTGTCCGAGGAATAAATGTCAATCACGCGGCAGTCGGAACACATCTTGAGACGGTCCGCTGCCGCACCCTGAAACATGGCATGCCCGGCAAGTTTGCCCAGCATCGACTCGATCGCCTTCAGTGTGCCAAATGGTTTGCTGCAGCGGATACAGGCATACGGCTGCATGGCGTTCAGGACCACCGCCTCCCGACGCTGCTGCGCCAAGTTGAACCGCGGCACCAGAGAGAGTGCCTTTTCCGGACACGTGCGCACGCACAAGCCGCACTGCACACAATTCTTCTCGATGAATTTGAGCTCGGGGGCTAGCGTGTTGTCCTGCAGCGCACCCGCTGGGCATGCATTGACACAGCTCAGGCACAAGGTACAGGTGTCCTTGTTGACCACCACCGTCCCCAGTGGCGAGCCGCTTGCCGGCAAGGCAATGACCTGGGGCTGCTGGGGTGCATGGGCCACCAGGTGGTCCAGGGCGAGTTCCAGCGTCGCGCGCTTGTCTGCCTGGATGGCGAAGCTTGCGCCGCGGGCTACGGTATCGGCAGGTGCTGCTTGCAGGTCGGCGTCCAGGGCAGCAAGGTCACGCGCGTCGCGGACGTGCAGCAGACGCAGATGCTGTCCCTGGTAACCCAGCCCGCCAAGCAGCGCCTGCGCCACATCCATCTGTTCCTGCACCGCAGCGCGATACTGGGGGGCTTCTTCGCCGGTCACCAGTACCCACACTTGAGACGCTCCATAGGCCAGCGCCGACAGCCACAACTCCATGCCGACGGACGCGGTGTGCCACAGCGCCATCGGCAACACCCGTGCCGGTACACCGTGCACCGAGGCATCGAGCCGCGCTGCCCGACCCAGGTCACCAATGATGCGCACTCCAGCCTCCAGGCTATGCAGCAACAGCGCAGGTTGCTTGCCCCCCGCCCTGGCAAACGTGGCAAGCATGGTCTTGATACGCACGCCCTGCTCGCTGGCGTTCGGGTACGCAAACGCCAGCGCCCCGCTTGGGCACACCGTGGTGCAAGCGCCGCAGCCGACGCACAAATTCGGATTGACCACGATGCGCTGTTGATCACGTTCACTGGAAATGGCGGCTGCCGAGCACACCTCGATACATGCGTTACAGCCAGTCTGCTCGTTGCGGCTATGGGCACAGAGTTTTTGCTTGTATTGAAAAAATTTGGGCTTTTCAAACTCGCCCACCAGGGTGCGCAAACCCATCAGGGCCGAGGTCAGATCGGTGCGCCCATGCGGTCCAGCGTGGAAATAGCCCTGTGGCAGCGCGTGCTGGTTGAAGGCGGGCGTGGCACGCAAATCCAGCACCAAATCGAAGGTGGCGCGCTGCGGCTGGGCGGTGCGCTGAAAGTCAATCGCACCGGCTGCGCCACAGGCCTTGACGCAATCCCTGTGCGACCCGCATCGGGCCATGTCAATTTGGTAATCAAGGCCAATGGCACCCTCGGGACACACCGCCAAACAGGCGTTGCAGCGGGTGCATAAGTCCAGATCGATCGGGTTGTCCGGCGTCCATGACAGCTCGAACTTGCCCAACCACCCGGTCAGGCCATTCCACTTACCGGCAAGCGACGGGTAGCGCCGCTCCTGGGCGGCACCATTGCTGCCCGTGCCAACACCGAACACCGTCACGTCCAGTGCATCGGCAAGCAGGGCAGCGGCCTGCTCCGCAGCATCCACCGGGCCAACCACCAGCACGTGCCCGCTGCTTTGGTAGCTGACCGTTGGCACTGGCTCGGGTACCGGCAATCGCGCCAGCGCGAGCAGTGCTGCAATTTTTGGCGTGGCCTGGCGCGCCTCTTTGCTCCAGCCCGCAGTTTCGCGAATATTGACAAAGCGCAACGGCACCCCGGTCGAAGCGTCACTTTGCACTGCTACTTCCTGAAACAGGCGCGACTCCTGGGTGCAGGCCACCACCACCTCCTCACCGCTGGCAAGCGCCTCCACGAACGCGCCGACCTCCCGTCGGCACAAGGACGAATGCTCGGTCAGCGTCTCATTGAGTGCGCTCCCCAGGGCCTGCGGGTTCAGCGGGAGTGTCTTGTTGCAATTGCAGATCAGAGTGGGCATGGGCAAGGCCGGTAGGTGGGGGATCAACTGCTTCGGGCGTTTCGTCGTCAAACAGCTTCAGAAATTGCGCGCTGGCCATCTTTCGAAGGTCTGCGGGCAGCAGTGCGGTAGGCTGCGAGTAGTCGTCAATATACGTGTCCAGGCCGTCCATCACATTGAAGTGCGGATCGGCAAACAGCTTCTTCATCGCCACATTGCGCACCGCCGGATCGACTCCGCGGGCAGCAAAGGGTTTGAAATCGGAGTCGGACTTCAATGCCTGCGCATCTTCCAGCGTAGGCGCTGCGGGAGCTGGCGTTGGCGCATCCGGCGTGGGCATCGCAGCGGCTGGCATCGCAGGTGCAGTTGAAGTCAGGTTGGCCCGCACTGGATCATCCGCGGTCTTCGGTACCGACGGCTGTGGCACCGGCTCCACCGGTTCCTGGCCCGCGCGCACGGCGGCCTTGCGCTGCGACCACCGACCCAGAAAACCCTCAGCCACCGGCAGCTCCTTCGTCGGGCAAACGGCGTCTGCCCTTGCCCGCGCCACTGCCGTCGCCCGGACCCTGGCGTCTTGCAGTGCTGATGGACGCCGGGTTGCCAAAACGGTCGGTCAGGGACTTGAAGCTCTCCGGGCGCTTGACCCGCTTTACTTCGGGCTGGTAGAAAACGGCAATGAATTCCTGCATCCACTGCACTACTTCGGGCGGCGCCAGCACCTGCTCTACGGTCTCCTGGGCGTCGAGCCAGCGGCTGGCGTCGTGGTAACTCAGGCTCACCACCACCGGGCGCGCAATGGGCTCATCTGCGAGTCGGGCTTCATCTTCCATGCGCCACAGGACGAACCAGCAGGGTGCTGGCGTGCTGGCGTTGAGCTGGTAGCCTTCCGCGTCGTCTTCAAACAACTCTACCCGCAAGCCCCCGTGCAGCCAGCGCTCCATGCTCTCATTTTTATAGAGAAGCCGCGGCTCGGTACCAAAACCTGGAGCCTGCAGTTGCACGTCGTCCAATATCCAGCGCCAGTCTTGCCAACGGCTCATGGCACCCGTGATGCGCTCCCTGCGCATCACCACGGCCACTTCGACAGACGGACGCTGGTCGGCCACGGTCAGGTGTTCTTGCTGACGGTGATGGTGGGGAACTTGCTGGAAAAATCCTTGTTACGCGCAGCAATCGACACCGCCACCTGCCGCGCAACTGCCTTGTAAATGCCCGCCACATCGCTGTCGGGGTCGGACACCACGGTGGGTTTGCCGCTGTCGGCCTGCAGCCGGATCTGCATGTTCAGCGGCAGTGCACCGAGGTAGTCCATCTTGTAATCCGTCGCCATCTTCTTGCCGCCATCTGCGCCAAAAATATGCTCGACGTGGCCGCAGTTGCTGCACACGTGCACCGCCATGTTTTCCACAATGCCCAGGATGGGAACGCCCACCTTCTCAAACATCTTGATGCCTTTCTTGGCGTCCAGCAATGCAATGTCCTGCGGTGTGGTCACGATCACAGCACCCGTCATGGGCACGCGTTGGCTCAGGGTGAGCTGAATGTCGCCGGTGCCTGGGGGCATATCGACGATGAGGTAATCCAGATCTTTCCAGTTGGTCTGGCGCAGCAGTTGCTCCAGTGCCTGGGTGGCCATGGGGCCGCGCCAGATCATGGCTTCGTCCTGCGCCACCAAGAAACCAATCGACATGACCTGCACGCCATAGTTTTCCATTGGCTCCATGTTGGCACCGTCCAGGCTCTCGGGGCGACCTTCGATGCCCATCATCATCGGCACACTCGGCCCATAGATGTCGGCATCGAGCAGTCCAACGCGTGCCCCTTCAGCCGCCAGCGCCAGCGCCAGATTGACCGCGGTGGTGCTTTTTCCGACACCGCCTTTGCCGGAAGCCACGGCCACAATGTTTTTCACTTTGGGCAACAGCTGCACGCCGCGCTGCACCGCGTGGGCCACGATGTTGGTCGACATCGTGACCGACACGTTGGACACCCCCGTCACCGTTTTGGCGGCGTCAATGAGTGCCTTGCGAAAGCCCGCCATCTGGCTCTTGGCGGGGTAGCCCAACTCCACATCAAACGCCACATCGCCACCGGCAACGGTGAGGTTCTTCAATGCCTTGGCGCTCACAAAGTCGCGGCCTGTGTTGGGGTCCACCACCGCCTTGAGCGCATCGAGCAGCGCCGATTCATTCACCGTCATCACTTGTCTCCTGAAAAACGCGTAGTCTATCTAACCTGACAAGCCCATAATGCGCCCGATGTCACTCCTGCCCACCACGACCCCTGCCGCGCCACCCGTTACCGGCCTGCTGTTGACCGGCGGCGGTGCACGGGCTGCGTACCAGGTAGGCGTGCTGGAAGCCATTGCAGACATCCGTGCAGCATGCGGTGCACTGGCGGGACCCAACCCGTTTCCCATCATCACGGGCACCTCGGCAGGCGCCATCAACGCCTCGGCACTGGCCTGTGGTGCCGACAACTTTGACGCCACGGTGCGCATGATTGCGCGCACCTGGCGCGGCTTTCATGCCGACCAGGTCTACCGCGCCGACCACCTGAGCATGTTGCGCTCGGGTGCCACCTGGATGACGCTCCTATCGTTAGGCTGGGTGCTGGCGCGCTGGCGGCGCGTCAAACCCCGCTCGTTGCTGGACAACAGCCCGCTCTCGGCCTTGCTCCAGCGCGTGGCGCCGCTGGAGCGGCTGCCCGAACTCATCCGCCTGGGCCACATGCGGGCACTCGCTGTCACGGCGTCGAGTTACAGCTCGGGCGAGCATGTCACCTTTTTTGAAGGTGACAAACGCCTGATGCCCTGGGTACGCAGCCAGCGTCTGGCGGTACGCGACCGCATCACCCATGCCCATTTGTTGGCCTCCAGCGCCATTCCGTTTGTGTTTCCGGCCACCCAGTTGCATATCAACGGGCGCGACGAATACTTTGGTGATGGCTCGATGCGCCAGTCTGCTCCGGTGTCGCCGGCCATTCACCTGGGTGCCGAGCGCATTCTGGTGGTCGGTGCCGGACGCATGCACGAACGCAAGGACGCCCCCGAGGCTCTTGTGAACACCGCCTACCCCAGCATTGCTCAGATAGCCGGCCATGCACTCTCCAACATTTTTCTGGATGCGCTCGCGGTGGATGTGGAGCGCGCCAAACGCATCAACCACACCATCCAACTCGTTCCGCCAGAACTTCGGCAGGCCAGCGCACTGCGTCCGCTTGAGCTGCTGGTGATTGCACCCAGCCAGCGCCTGGACAACGTGGCCGCACGCCACATTGGCGCCCTGCCCCATGCGGTGCGCACCATGCTCGGCGGCGTTGGGGTGTCCTCGCGCAAGGCCGATGTGAAAGGCTCCGCACTGGCCAGCTACCTGCTCTTTGAGACCGGCTACACCACCGAACTCATGGCCATGGGTTACGCCGACACCCAACACAAGCGCGCCGATGTTTGCAAGTTCTTTGGGTGGACGGATCCACAAGGCGAGCCTGCACTGGCTATTGCCGGCCCGCAAAATCAAATTGACCGCCGACGTGATCCCTTGCGATTGCGATGACGCAATGCCCCAGATTTGCGACTGATTCAGTAGCGCCTCACGTATATCGGGAGCGTGCCAGAGGGATATTCGCACTCCCTGGCGCCAACCTCACCCCAAGATTTGACGCTGCAATTCCTCGCGGGACATGCCATGCGCCTCTGCAACCGCCGACAATATCGCAGCCAATGTCCCGATGCGCAGCGGGTCATGTAATGGCACAGTCAGATGATGTTGTGTGGGCAGATCGCAAGTAAGTCGCACATGACTGCCAGATTGGCGCGTGGGTCTGTACCCCAATTTTCCGAATGCAAGAATGAGTTGTGCACCGGACAAGTCTCTCGGAAGACGCATACCACGCGTCTACGCTGCGAGCAATTCGTCGCGCACAAAATGCAAGCGAATTACCTTGGGTGAGTTGCCCTCGTCAAAGTGGCAATGCACGGCATCCTGCACCGCGATGCGCAGTGCCGCCTCAGTGTCAGCCTCGGTAAAGATGGATTCCCCCAAGGCACGTGCTGTAAAGCCGCCCTCAGGTGCAATTTCGACCACAAACACAATTTCGTTCATACCTGCATCCCCTTGCGATCTGTCGCTTCAATCCTGATTATGAGCGATCAGTTTTCGCGCTGCCTGGCCGTCTAAAATCACCCCTCCTTCCGAAAGCACGTTCCCCATGCCCCGCCAACTCTTTGTCACCACTGCCCTGCCCTACGCCAACGCCGGATTCCACATTGGCCACATGATGGAGTACATCCAGGCCGACATCTGGGTGCGTTACCAGCGCATGCAGGGCGTGGCGGTTGACTTTGTGTGTGCCGACGACACGCATGGCGCGCCCATCATGATTGCGGCCGAGAAGGCCGGCAAGACGCCGCAGCAGTTCGTGGCCGACATCGCTGCCGGACGCAAGCAGTACCTCGATGGTTTTCACATCGGTTTTGATAACTGGCACAGCACCGACGCGCCCGAGAACCACGAACTGGCACGGCAAATCTACCGCGACCTGCGCGACAACCAGGACGGCTCGCTGATCGAGCGCCGCACCATCGCCCAGTTCTTCGACCCCGAGAAGAACATGTTTTTGCCCGACCGCTTTATCAAGGGTGAGTGTCCAAAATGCCACGCCAAAGACCAGTATGGCGACAACTGCGAGGTGTGTGGCGCTGTGTACGCCCCCACCGACCTGATCAACCCCTACTCGGCGCTCAGCGGTGCCACCCCGGTGCTCAAGGACTCCGAGCACTACTTCTTCAAACTGTCGGACGCGCGCTGTGTGGACTTTCTCTCGAAGTGGACGCAAGACGGCAAGCTGCAGCCCGAAGTGGCCAACAAGGTCAAGGAGTGGTTCTCGGTGCGCACCAACCCCGACGGGACACAGAGCGAGGGCCTGGGCGACTGGGACATCAGCCGCGACGCGCCCTACTTCGGCATTGAGATTCCCGATGCGCCAGGCAAGTACTTTTACGTCTGGCTGGATGCCCCCATTGGCTACCTGGCGTCCCTCAAGAACCTGCTGGGCCAGCGGGGTCTGGACTATGACGCCTACATGGCCAACCCGGAGCTGGAGCAGTACCACTTCATCGGCAAGGACATCGTCACTTTTCACACCCTGTTCTGGCCCGCCACCCTGCATTTCAGCGGCCGCAAGACGCCCGACAACATCTTTGTGCACGGCCATCTGACAGTCAACGGCGAAAAAATGAGTAAAAGCCGCGGCACCGGCCTGGATCCGCTCAAGTATCTGAGCCTGGGTATGAACCCCGAGTGGCTGCGTTATTACCTGGCCGCCAAGCTCTCGGCACGTAACGAAGACCTTGATTTCAACCCCAACGACTTCATGGCGCGCGTCAACAGCGACCTGATCGGCAAATACATCAACATCGCCTCTCGCGCGGCCGGGTTCCTGACCAAGCGCTTTGAAGGCCGGTTGGGTGAGGTGCCGGAAGATGGCGCTGCGCTCCTGCACCAACTGCGCCTGCAAAGCGAAAGCGTTGAAGCGCTGTATGCGGCGCGCGAATGCGCCAAGGCATTGCGCGAAACCATGCTGCTGGCCGACCAGGTGAACGCCTACGTAGACGCCAATAAACCCTGGGACCTGGCCAAACAGGCTGGCATGGACGCGCGGCTGCAGGGCGTGTGCACCGTGTGCATCAAAGCCTTTCGGGTGCTCACGTGTTACCTCAAGCCCGTGCTGCCGGAGTTGGCACGGCAGGTGGAGGCCTTCCTGAAAGTGGAACCTCTGAGCTTTGCCAATGTGCGCGAACCGTTGCCCGCGCAACACGTCATCGGCACCTACCAGCACATGATGCAGCGCGTGCTGCCCGAGCAGCTAGATGCGCTCTTTGAGCCAAAAGAGGCTGCAGCGCCCGTGCAGCAAGCGCAAGCAGCTCCGAAAAAGGTAGCAAAACCAGCACCTGCCGCCGCCGTCGCAGACCCCGAAGCGCCCGGCGGCGAGGCGCTTGCACCCACCATTGGCATCGAAGACTTTGCCAAAATCGATCTGCGCATCGCAAAAATCGTGAACTGCGAGCCCGTGGAAGGCTCCACCAAACTATTGCGGCTCACCCTCGATGTGGGCGAGAAAGACGCGAGCGGCCAGCCACGGCTGCGCAATGTCTTTAGCGGCATTGCCAGTGCCTACCAACCTGCAGACCTGACAGGCAAGCTTACCGTGATGGTGGCCAACCTGGCACCGCGCAAGATGAAGTTTGGCATCAGCGAAGGCATGGTGCTGGCTGCGAGCCATGCGGACGAAGCGGCCACACCCGGCATTTACGTGCTGAACCCCTGGCCAGGTGCGCTGCCGGGAATGCGGGTGCATTGATCGTGGGGTCGACGCGAATTGGGTAGACTTCACAACTATATGACCGCCCAGAAATCCCCTGACCTGAATGCTCTGGCGAGCAGCGCCCAGCGTGAGATTGAACACGCGCAGGTACAGCGGGATGCATTGCTGCGACATACCTCGCACCGGTATCCGTGGTTCCGAATAGGCGCCGCCTTGCTTGTGGCAGGTCTAGTTGCTCTTTCAGCCACCGACGCCCACTTCAAACGTTTTTGGCTGGGAGTGTCTGAGCAGCACCAGATCGCGGAAATGACGGCTGCACTCACCGCAGCGAAGGCTGCGGTAGACAGTTCGCAGTCGACTACCGGCGAGTGGCCTAACCAGGTGCCCCTGCCTGCTCTGGCCGCGTTGGTTGAAATGCAGAACCCCGGCCCCCAATACCGCCTGCTTGCCAAAACCGACCATTGGCTGCTGACAATGAACCCTTCTGGTGACCTACAAAGGACGCGACCATGACCATTCCCCGCACGCCCGATCGCACTGGACCCTCTGCCCAGCGTGGCTTTACCATCCTGGAAGTCCTTTTTGTCGTTGTCATCATCGGCTTACTGGCTGCAGTGGCTTTGCCCATCTACCAAAGCTATGCGGCTCGTTCTCAGGCGGCAGAATTGGCACTGAAATACGACGCCATTCGCACCAATATCCAGGTCGCGGCCAAAACCGGTGAGGTACAGACCGCCTGCGCCAATCTGACTGGCACCGTGCAGCCAGCCAACTTGCAAAGCGACTATGCCCAGCTGGCGGTGAATTTTGAACCGGTGGCGGGGGGCTTTACCCCCGTGCTGACCATGTGCGCCAGCCGCGCGACCCAGGGTGCGCATGGCGTCGAAGTTACCCGCGAAGCGCACCACCTGCTGAGCCGCAATAGCGTCATCAGTCAAGGTGCGGTGATCGGCGAGTCGGCAGTTAGCTTCTCGGTCAAATTAGCGGGCGAGACTGCACTGTGCAAGGTAATTACCGCTTCCAGTTCCGCCAAGTCCGGATGTGCACCAGCCAACGTGGTGGTTGCCGTGAGTAGCCAACCGGTGGTAGTCAGCACCGTGGCCGGCGGTCCCGGCGCGGTGATCAAGCCTGCGACCGCGGCCTCAGGTGCAGCCTCGCAGCCCGCGACCCAACAGCAGGTGGTTATACCGGTGGGTGGTCAACCGGCGGTGGTCAGCACTCTGGCTGGCGGCGCGGGTGCGGTCGCTCAATCGGGCGCAGGCGGTCAAAATGCTTGCCCTGCGGTGGCACCGGGTCAGGTACCTCGCCAGGTGATGCGCTTCGGCACTTCATCGACCAACGGCCGCGTCAAATCCACTGGACCGCTCGATACCAGGGGCAACCTGACTGCTATGACGACTGAAGTGGTGATCGCAGGCGCTTCCAACAATGCGCCGGGAGCCACATTGTTGAGCTACCTCCCGCCGCGCTCCGGCACCGGTTTTTCGCTTTGGAATCCGAGGTCCTTGAATATCACCCTGGGAGGTACCGACTACAACACGGGTCTCAATGTTGATGACGGGCAAGCCCACCGCATCACCATGGCCTGGCGATCCACTTATGGCGTTTTGGAACTATTCGACAACGGACGTAAGGTATGGAGTCAAACAGGGGTCAACGAGCGTGGCTCCATTGGCGGTGGAGGCACACTGGCGGTTGGTCAGGACCAGCGACCGGTCTCAGGGGGTATGGTCAGTTTGAGTGCTGGCTACAGCGGCTCCATCGTCGATGTTTCAATAACCAATAGGGCTCTCTCGGAAGCCCAGGCCAGTAGCGGACCGCTGGCAAACATTGCGATGCAAAACAACAACAACTGGCTGATTACCAATGTCGTGATGGGCCCGAATGGACAGCCTGTCGACACCACCGGCCATTCCAGCTACACACTTGGCGGCGACGTGCGTGCGCAAAGTGCCATGGTGAGCACGTCCGTGTATGTCGACACCAACTGCCGCTAAATCCGCCACCGTGCGACCACTGCAAGGGACTGAAGTGACTATTTCCTCTGGTTATCAGTCCGACCCGGTCACAGCGTTGCTCGAGGCGGTTCGGCAGGTGTTCCCGGAGCGCCCCGAACTGAGCCGGCTCGATGGGGTTGACGGGTACCTGCGGCTTTGGCAGAACCTTGTCACCGCCAGTGGTCTAGACGAAAAGGGCATTGCTCGAAAGCTCGCTCCAGCGATGGGTTTGGAATTTGCCCAAGGGTTGGAAGATGCAGAATCGGCGGCATTGTCGCTGGTGCCTTCCCAGTTTTGCCGTACCCACAAGGTATTGCCGCTCCGATTAGACCAACTTACTTTGGTCGTGGCGACCAGCAACCCGTTTGACGAGAGTACAAACGATCAATTGCGCTTCATGGTCAACCGCCCCGTGCAATGGGTACTGGCTGCTCCCGATGCTATCGAGATCGCCGCCACTGTTGCCTATGGTCGTGAAGCACTGCGCCAGGCGGGTGCGAGCGTAAGTGAGATGGGCATCCCCTCAGCACGAGGCAACGAGAGTTCCATCGTCACGCTAGGGCGGGCCATGCTGGCATCGGCAATCGAGCAGCGTGCGTCGGACCTGCACATTCAGCCTTTCGTCGGCTCGGCTTCAGTGCGCGTTCGCGTCGATGGCAAGCTGCGACGTGTGGTGATGCTCCAAGATGCCGTGGCGGTGACCCTGATCCGCCACTTCAAGACCAAATGCGGCATGGACTCCACCAACAGCATGATTCCGCAGGATGGCCGCATGAGCCTGGTACTGCAGGACCGTGAATTTGACATGCGGGTGTCGGTGCTGCCAGCCAGCCAGGGAGAGCGGCTGGTCATCCGCTTTTTGGAGCAGGGGCGCGTGCGCCGGCTCAGTGGTGCCGGCTTCTCGCTGGCAGCGCTGCAAACCCTGCGCCGTGTCATCCGTCGCCCATCAGGCATGGTAATCCTGACCGGGCCCACGGGATGCGGCAAAACCTCGACGCTGTACGGCATGTTGTCCGAGCTCAACAGCCACTCAGTGAACATCATCACGGTGGAGAATCCGGTGGAGTACCGTATTCCGGGCGTATCCCAGGTGGATGTGAACGAGCGCCAGGGCCGCAGTTTCGCGCAAGCCCTGCGCTCCATCCTCCGACAGGACCCCGACATCGTGCTGGTGGGTGAAATCCGCGATGCCGAGACTGCAGAAATTGCCGTGCAGGCCTCGCTCACCGGGCATTTGGTGTTGTCAACCCTTCACACCAACGACGCGTTGACGGCAATCCCCCGCTTGCTCGGCTTGGGCATTGAGCCCACGGTGCTGGCCGATGCGCTGGCTGCCGTGGCGGCGCAGCGTCTGTGCCGCACCCTGTGCACCGAGTGCCGCGCACCGGTGACCGAGCCCTATTCGCCCGAAGAGCTGGCTTTCTTGCAGACCACGCACAACCCGCCCCGCTACCGTCGAATTGGCTGCAAAACTTGCGATTACACCGGGTTCTTCGGCCGCCTGCCCATTGTGGACATTGTGGAGATGTCCCCCGCGCTGCGCGACGCAGTAGCGGCCGGAGAGTCGCGCCTGACCACACTGGACGCGCTGCGCGAAGGCGGCCTCAAGTCGCTGGCAGCTTCGGGCAGTCTGCGCATCATTTCGGGCGACACCACGGTGCACGAGGTGATGGAAGCAGTTGGCCCGAGCTTCTGGCCCGAGTTGGCGCGGCACTATGGCACCACGTTCGACAGCGACCCGCAGGACGCCATCCCTGAGCCGATGGCTTTGTCCCCGGCCGTCTTGCTAATGAGCGCGGATGCGGGCCTCGCCGAGTCCTTGAACAATCTCCTTGCGCCTTTGGGTTACCGCCTGCTGTCGGTGGCTACGCGAGAGGCTGCGCATGCCACTTTGGTGCAAGATGAGGAAGTTGTCTTCGTTATCGGCGACATTGAAGACCACCTCAGTTTGGAGCAGGCCCAAAGCTGGTTCCTGAAAAACCGTGCCCAGATCGCCTGGGCGCGCCTTCCCTCAGCGGTGCTCGTTCCACAGAGCCTGGCCGCGGAACATGCTGCTCTGCGCGACTCCGGCGTGATGGCCGCCATGTTTAACAAGCCGGTGCACTACAGCGAACTCGTCCAGCATATTCGGCGCAGCCGCGCGTTGTGAACTACGTCTGAACGTGGGTGGCATCCCCATTGAAGCCATGGCCATCTGACCGGAATGCTCTTTATTTCATAGCTACCCACGCCTGCCGCACGGTCGCTGCAGCCACTTTTTCCTAGAAATCCTCAGGCCCACCAGGCACCCTGATGAGTACTGCGCAAACGTTACCGTGCGCTGCACCGCAAGGCCTCAGTCTTGCCGGTGTTGGTGTCAAGCCAGTTCACCTGCAGCGTAGGCGCTTTGTGCACAGCGCTGACGTTGGGGCCTTCGTAGGTGCGCAATGACGTCTCGCCCACGCCCCATAGGGTGATGGTGCGGTCGCCGCGCTCCAGTCGAATGGTGGGTGGGTCGGTCGCAAAGTAGTTCGCAACAACTTCGTTGGCTGGGTCGTTCTGACAGGCATAAGCAACTGTTTTGGGGGCTATCAAGTGCCATGTAGCTTGCAACTCGGATGTGCGCAAACGGTACTGCGCATCGATGCAGGCAGTCACTGAATTCACGGTCCAGGTGGCAGTAATCCAGGTGGTGTCCTGCGCCTTCCAGCACTCATTGCGGCCTTTGACCCAACCGCGTTGTTCGGCGCGCAGCGTAGTAGCTTGTTTGCCTTTGGCCCGAGCGGCGACGGTTTTATAAACGGCGGCGAGTTCACGGTCGCGTGCGGCCAATGCAGGGTCGCCACAGACCAACGCCTCCACCGTGCCTTGCGCTTTGGTGCAGTGAAAAGTTGGACGTGCTGCAGTGACCGGCATGGGCGCAGCAAGTGCCACGGTTGCCATTGCCAATCCCAATGCCATGGAAAGCAATGATGTCAAATGCGTTCGATACACGCTCTCAGTTGGGCCGCTCCATCAACACACGCCGCAAGGTTTCGTACTCGGCATCAGTCACTGCGCCAGCCTGTTTTGCGCGCAAGAGGTCGTTCAACTCCTGGCCCTTTGAGAACTTGATCGATTCCTGCACGGTGACATTGCTGCGACTGCTACTGACGCAGCCCGTCAAACCTGTGAGCACCAACACCAACGCGACGCCGATTGATATGCTTCTTGATGTGTTCATCCTGCGCTCCTACTTGACGTTGTCGATCAGACGACGACGTTGGTTGTCGTATTCCTTGGCATTCAACACACCGTTGTCACGCGCCTTTTTCAGGTCTATCAATTGCTGGCCAATGGTCACTTCCAGCGGGGCTTGCACAACCTCCGTGGAACTGCAGCCGCACAGGAACGCACACAGCGCTGCGGCAAGAAATTGTTGGTATCCCAAAACGTTTCTCCTTTGAAAAATGGAAAGAACATGCGTTGCACGAACGCGCCAGAGGCCCACTTGCCAACAACATCGCTTTAGCCCCTTACTGCGTACGACAAAAAGTCACTTGATCCAGTTTGACATCGCAAACCAGTGGTCCTTGCGCTCCTGCAGCCACCCCTGCTCGGCTTGCAACGCCAACCAGGTATTGAGGAAGCTCAGGAAATCCGGATCACCCTTGCGCACGGCGATGGCTGCCGAAGTGGTGCCCACGGGGCTTGCCAGCGCGAGTTTCAATTTATCGGGCGCAGCATTCACCACCACTTGTGGTGTGAGTGACGGAACCAATGCAGCATGGGAAAACCCACCGAGCACCTGATTCAGCGGGTCGTCCTGCACTTGAATCAGTGTTGCCTTGGGGAATGCGCGCTGCGCCAGCGCTTCCTGTGCGGCACCTGCATAGATGGCGATGGTCACACCGGGACGATTGAAGTCTGCCTGCGTATTCAAGCGTGCCGCTTTCTTCTTGCCTGCGATCAAGTAGACACCTTCCACCGCGGTAGGGCTTGTGAAGTTGACGACCAGCGCACGTGGTGCAGTAATCCACAGGCCCGAAGCGATCAGATCAAAGCGACGCTCCAGCAAGTCTGAAATGACGTTGGGCCAGGACGACTGGATGAACTCAACCTTCACACCCAGATCCACCGCAAGCTTTCGCGCAATGTCGACGCTGTAGCCCATCAGGGCACCATCGTTACCAAGCATCACCATCGGCTCCACCGGCACCACGCCAACGCGCAACACGCCACGATTGCGTAACGTAGCCAATGTGTCTACCGCCGCCGGGCGCATCACCGGATCAATATCGGCAGGTGCCGGTCGGCGCGCGACGCCAGCCGGGTCAGTGAAGCCGGAACCGGGCGCCGATGTATCGGCGATGGCCACCAATGGCAGCCACGCCATGCACGTAAGGGCCAACCGAATGAAACGAGAAACTTGCATCATCACACTCCAATATCAGTAACCACTGCCGACACGTTTGAACGTCACGCGGTGCCGGGAATCGTTGTCATCGGTTGCCTCAAAACCGTTTCCAGATTGCTCGACCTGAAAAGCATGCCGGCCAGCCTGCAGTTTGTTGCCCTTGAAGGAGCCCGTAAACTCATTGCTGCCCGCACGTCCTGTGACCTGTCCGCCCGGAAGAATGGTCACTTGCACGTCAAGACCCTCGGTTCGGTCAAACCCTGAAAAGGTGCCAATGGCCCAGGATGCCACTTCCTGACTCTCCTGCTTGTTCTTGTTCGCGTTGGCGGCAAGGAGTGCCACAAGCCCAACCAGCGCAACGCCTGCAACCACTTTGCCGGTGTCGTCGCCTCCGCCCCCGCGGTGGCCCACCTTGAACTCCGCCGAGCATCCGCGGTCCACCCACACACCGCGATGGTCGTAGCCCCAGGATTGGCCCTCGCGGCAGGCAAACAGCGAATAGGTCCGCACCAGCTCGACCCGGTTGTCCGTGTCTGCCCTGCAGTGCCGGTAGCCAAATCCCGGGCTGTCGCATCGGATTCTCTGTTCTGCACGCACCGGTAGTGGCCCAAGGAGCAAGGCCAAAGAAATGAGCGGAGTCAGCGTCCGGGCAATGAACTTGATGGGCATAGGAGTTGCGGATTGTTAAGTTGCAGGTCGGAACGCAGATTTTTGCACATTACCCCTTGCCCGCAAGGCTTGCGCCCAGTAATACCATGGAGAAAAGCACCCAATCGTTCACGATATGCGCTCCGGTGGAAACCCAGATATTCTTGGTCATGATCCAGGGTAGCGTGAGCATCAGGCGTGCCGACCCGATGACCACGATGCACTGCACCACATTCCAGCCATAGGTCGGAAGATGAATCAGTCCAAAGAGCAAGGAAGTCACCAGCCAGGCACCCACCAATGCTGATTTGCGTCCCACGCCAAAGCCCTTGGAAAGCAGTTGCATGACCGCCAGAAACGGCAGGATGGTAATGACCTCCTCGCCAAAAAGCTGGGGGATCGTCTTGGCGAAAAACGCGACACGTCCTGCCGCATCAAGACCAGCCAATTGCGCCGCGGATGCATTGGGAGTCACTTCGGTCAGTGCATGGACTATGACGCCGACAGTCATGCTCACAACCAAGTTCAGCAGACCAAACCCTAGCATGAGCCGCAACTCGCGACCACCGACTTTGCCAAAAATTGCCTTCCAGTCGTGCGGCACTATAAAGGCCAATACCGCCAACGGAATGCAGGGCAACAGAACCGCAGGGATGAACTGGCCAAACATTCCACCCGGCCAGGTAATGGGCAGCACCAGCGCCACGAAGCCCGCTACCACGCCGGCCAAAACCAGCAGCCACTGCCGTGCAGAAAGCGGCACAGGCAGGCCGTTGTAGTACGGGAAATCGCGCCCCTGGTCTTCCAGCCGCGCGATGCGATCGTTGTCGGGCATCACCATATGCGTACCCGCTTTTCTGGCGCACGCCACATTGGGTCGCCCGGACGGGTACCGAAAGCCTGGTGGAACGCATCAAGGTGTAGCAGCGGCGCTACGGCACGCACCGATGCAATGGCATGGACATCGACAGACACCAGAAACCGCAGACGTTCAGAGCGGGCCTTGTAGGCCCACATCTGCGACCAGGCTACAAAGCACCGTTGGTCAGCATTCAGCCCGTCGACGTCCGGGGTGGGGTTCTTCGCCAGATAGCGCTTCAAGGCGGCATGGGCTAGCGTGATGCCACCCAGGTCAGCAGTGTTCTCCGTCACGGTCATAGCGCCGTTGTGCATCAGGCCGGGCAGGATTTCGTATTGGCTGTACTGATCAACCAGCACGTCGGTGCGCTGCTTGAACTCTTTATCAGCCTTCGGCGTCCACCAGTTGCGCAGGTTTCCGCGCGGATCGAATTGGCGTCCCAGACTGTCAAAACCATGGGTGATCTCATGGCCGATCACCCCGCCGATAGCGCAGTAATTGGCGGCGACATCGGCCCCTGGCTGGTAGAACGGCGGCTGCAGGATGGCAGCCGTGATGTCAATAGTGTTGGTGGTGAAGTTGTAAGCGGAGTTCACCGCAATCGGTGTGGTCTTGGTCGCTACCGCAAAGCGATTCTTGAGAACGGGTTTATCAACCTGCGCCATATCGCGCTGAAATGCGAAGCGATTGGCACGCTGCACGTTGCCGAAATGGTCGTCCGGGCGAATGTCGAGCTTGCTGAAATCAATCCATCCACTGGGGTAGCCCACCTGAATGTCAATTTTTCCAAGCTTCTCAAGTGCTGCGCTGCGGGTCGCGTCGTCCAGCCAGGTGTTGCTACGAAGGCGAGTGGCGAACTCGTCCTTGATATGCCCGACCATCTCGGTGATTTCGCGTCTCGTAGTGTCAGGGAAGTAGGCCTGCACGTACAACTGCGACAAGGGGTGATACAGCTGCGCCCCAATCTGCTGCGTGACCACGCGCTCTTGTTCCGGGGGTTTCTTCAGGCCTTTGCGTAAGGTCGTGAACGCCTCTTCCTGCAAGCTGTAAGGCCGCCCAAGTTCCGAGGCGCGACTGGCTACCAGAAACCATCGCAGCAGTTGCTTCACATCGTCTACCGGCAGTTCGGTGAGCATCCGTTGCAGCGCCTTCATGGCGTTGATGTCAATCACCTGCACCTTTTTAGGTGGTGCGACGCCCAACTCTTTAAGGAACGCTCGCAGTTCGATCGCCGGAATCAGCGCCTGCGCCTGGTCCAGCGTCATCATGTTGTAGGTGTTGGCTGGATCCCGCATCTGCAGAGGCGTCATCATGGACCCTGCGACCCGTGCCTCCATAGCCAGAACTTTGGCCGCATTGCTCCGGGCGGCATCGACTGAATCACCGACTCCATTCAACATCGCCACAACGTACTGGCGATAGATGTCGCGTAGCTTCTGGTGTTCGGGCTTGGCGTACTCGTCCTGTTCGAGCAGTTGCCCACCAGGCGCCAATACCAATACGCTGGTGCTGCTGTCCTTCGCATCCGGCATGGCGGCTGCCATGATCAGCGGCGAGCCCCCAAATCCATCCTGCAACCGGCCGGCAAGGCCGCCATAGTCGGCCGGTGTGCCGCGCGCTGCCTTGATGCGCTGCAAGTCTGCTTCCAGCGGCTTGAGGCCCAACGTATGGCGGCGCGCATCGTCCATGGCCGCCTTGTAAAAGTCACCGACTTGCTGGCGGGAGCTTCCCTTGGGCGCATCAGTGGCTGCAGCGGCTTCCTTGATCAGGGTCAGTAGTTGTTTGTCGAGGTTATGCGCCAGCAGCGTAAAGCCGCCGACGTCTGGATCGCTGGGCGCAATTTCGGTCTTTTTGAGCCAACTGCCAGCGGCATAGCGGTAAAAGTCCTGGCGCGGGTTGATGCTGGTATCCATGTTGGCGGGTGAAAATCCCAGCGCTGGAACGTCATTCAGAAAACTGCCTGCATGGGCCATGGTGCTGATGGCAAGGCTCGCAGCAAGGGATAACTTGATGTAGTGGTGCTTCATGATCTCTCTTGTGACTCAACGTCGATGTTTCAGGCCTGGTTCTTTCCAATGAAACGGTAGACCCATGCCCCGAGCAAAGCACCCGCAATGGGTGCCAACCAGAACAGCCACAACTGGGCCGTTGCCCAGTCACCCACATAAAGTGCCACTCCAGTGCTGCGCGCAGGGTTCACGGACGTATTGGTAACGGGAATACTGATCAGGTGGATCAATGTCAGGCCCAGGCCAATCGCGATCGGTGCAAACCCGGCTGGAGCACGCGTATCTGTTGCGCCCAGAATGATGATGAGAAACATCATCGTCATGACCACTTCGGTGATCAACGCGGCTTGCAGCGAGTAGCCACCGGGCGAATGCGCACCGTAGCCGTTGGAGGCAAAGCCACCGGCCACATCAAAGCCGGTTTTCCCGGTGGCAATCAGGTACAGGACGCCTCCCGCGACAATCGCCCCCAGGGTTTGCGCCAGGATGTAGGGAACCAATTGGTTCGAGGGAAATCGCCCTCCCGCCCAAAGCCCAACCGATACCGCCGGGTTAAGGTGGCAACCGGAAATGTGGCCAATGGCATACGCCATCGTGAGCACCGTCAAACCAAACGCGAGCGACACCCCCATCAGCCCAATGCCCACCCCCGGAAACGCCGCAGCCAAGACCGCGCTGCCGCAACCACCGAGAACCAACCAGAACGTACCGACGAACTCTGCTGCATACTTTTGCATGACTTTTACCCTTTCAATGTGAATCGTTGAATTCTTGACTTGTGCCATCGCCGCGCTTGGCATGAATGGCTGGCGCTTCATACCACCTTGCAGGGGGTACGATTTTTGCCTCATGTGGGTCCGCCATATAGTGCGGCGAAAGGATCTGGACGCCGTACTCGTTGAACGAATCCTGAATATTGGCATGCAGGTTGCTCAGAAGCTGTGCACGTGGACGCGGACCTTCTGGAATAGCCTGGCACACCAACCGATACACTGGGTAAAAATCGGTGAGTGAGGTTTGAAAGACTTGTGGCGAAGGCTCATGCAAAACCCCTGGCGTGCGTTTGGCTGCCTCTATGAGCATGGCGTGCACCTGGCGCCACGGGGTGTCGTATCCGATGCTGACGGAGGTGTCAATGACAAAGCCTGGGCCTTGTACTGACCGCGAATAATTCTTGGTGGTGGATCCCAAAATACTGGCATTGGAAATGGTGAGTTCCTCGCCCAGGCCGGTACGCAGACGGGTGGTGAACATGCCCATATCCATGACCGTACCTTCGTGCTCGGCAACGCGCACGTATTCACCTCGTCGAAATGCCCGCCCATAGGTCAGGATGAGGCCACTGGCGGCCTGCCCGACCAGGCTCGATGCGCCCATGGAGAGCATCAGGCCTGCCAGCACCGAAAGGCCCTTGAAAGCCTCGGTGTCCGAGCCCGGGAGATAGGGATAGGCCATGGCCAGCGCAAACAACCACAGCACCACCTTGGTGATGCGCTGGGTCGGCACGGCAATGTCGGCATCCAGCCATTGCAAGCGAAACTGGCCGCTCTGCACATTTGCGAAGAAACGGTCAAGCGCCTGGGTCAGCAGGTAGCAGAGATAAAAAATCAACGCTGCGGTCAGCAGCTCGGGAACGGCTCCCATGGCGGAGGTAAAGACAGGCGTCGCCAGCTCGAGAATGAAGCTGTTGAGCGACTCGCCCCACGCACGCGTAAACGGAAAGGAACGCAAAACGTAGCTAAGCCACTCGATAGACAGAACCAGAACCAGCAGGCGAAACAGAACCGTGATGGCCAATTGCACGGTTTTCGCCAGACGCTCCCGCCGAAACAGGGTGACTCCTCCGACGTGGAGTTTGTCCGAGTGCGTTGCGGTCATGGCGATCAAACGATCGGCGAGTCGGCGTCTTGCAATAGCCGCCAGCCGCACAATCACTGCACACAGCGCAGTCGCCGCCAACGCACTGCCAAGAGCGCGCATCATGGTGTCAAGGCTGCGGCTCTCCATGCTCTCCTTGATCGCCAATGTCAGCGCGCTTGTTGCACGCTGTGCTGTCTGCTCCAAACTCTCTTCACTACCCGGATCCAGATCTTCGGGCGTGATGAAGAAGCTTGCCGCACCATCAATACGCACCTGAATGCCCACACCATCGGCGTGATAGGTGACCCGATGGGGGCCTGTTACCGCCAGTTGCTCCTGAATGCGTGTCTGCGCACGACGAACCCGATCGCGGGCTGCAATGCCATGGTTGGACGCACGAAAAGTAAATACCGGTCGGCTGAACAACACCAACGTTGCAGACTCCACTGGCATCGCAGTGGCTTGTGCGGTTGCCGTCGTATGCACGTTGGTTTGCGCACTGGCGTATGCAGCAAGGCTCAGCAATGCCAGGGACAGGGCAACGAAGTACATCTTCATAAGGCTGCCTTGAGGCCGCGTTGGCGTGGAAATCAATTCTTCTTGAAGGTGTGCAACTGATCTTTGAGAAAGTAGTGCACGCCAAAGAACAGGCCTCCGGCGGTTCCGGCGTTCGACATCTCACCCGCCATGCGCACGATGACAGCGCCATCGGACTCCTGCAGCACATCCGCCCCTTTGGAAATGATGACTGTGGGTGAAATGAGTCCCGCAGCCTTACCTCCTACAAGGTGGAGGCTCCCGACATCCGCCTTCACTCCAGAAGACTTTAGTTCACCACGCCCGACACGCTCAACCAACTGACGCAAGATGCGCGCACCTGCAGCGAGCTCGGCTTGCAACGAACCCAACAGCGCAGCGCTTGGCGCCTTGAAATCGGAGATGGCGTAAGTCGTGGGCAAGTGGTACATATAACGGCCCACCCAGTCGCCACCCTGCAGATGAAACACCAGCGCCAGGCGATAGCGGTCGTCCACACACTCGGTCATGAATACAAAGGGCTGCAGGGTCAATGCACCACCCGTATTTCTATAAAGTGGGCTTGCCTCCATCTCTGCCAGCGCAATCCGGTAGGGGCCAACCGATGCGTAACGTGCCTCAAATGCTTCCGCTGCACTGTGATCCATGGCACTGGCAATCGCTCCGCTCACAAATGGAATGGGCATCAGCATTCCGACAGCACTCTCCGAAGGAATGAGAACAAACTGACTGTGCGGTATCGGCACCGCTTTACTGGGCAAGACGGCAGGAAGCGAGCGTGACAGACTGATGCCTTTGTTGGCCGCCTCCGGACTGATTGGGGTACTTGCCGGGGGCGGAGCGACGCAGCCAACAAGCATCATCACCGTGACGAAGCTTATGGCAAGAAGACGAAAGTTACGTACGAACCTCACGAGAGTGCTCCTCCAATTTTTATCTGCCGGGAGTATCTCAGAAGTTTTCTGATGGTGCCCAGCAGCGTCAGAAGTCCGTCATGACCACGCGTCGATGCACCCACCCATAGAATCGGTTACAACACGCACCGCGCTCATAACGTTCGACTAATACTGTTGAGACCTACTTCATGTCCACCATCATCCTGATCATCGGCCTGATGATTTTTGTATCGCACTTTCTGGCGGTGCTGTTTCGGCGCACCAACATACCGGATGTGCTGCTGCTGATGGTGATGGGGCTGGTTGCCGGGCCGTTGATGGGCTGGGTGAGCCCGGCGGACTTTGGCAAGGTGGGGCCGGTGATTGCGACCATTGCGCTGGTGGTGATCCTTTTTGAGAGCGGCACGTCGCTTCGACTCGATGTGATGGTGAAGTCGCTCGGCACCACGGGTAAGCTGACATTTGGCTGTTTCATGGGCACCGGGGCCATCGTGACTGCGGTGGCCATGCTGGCACTGGATATGACCCTGCTACCGGCACTGCTGCTGGGAGTGATCCTGGCAGGCACCTCTTCGGCGGTGGTCATCCCCATGGTCGAGTCCTTGCGTCTGCAAGAGGGTGCCAGTACGGTGCTGGTGCTGGAATCGGCGCTCACCGATGTGCTGAGCATTGTGGGAGTTTTCGCCTTGCTGCACATCGTGATGGATGGCGATGTGGGCGCTGGCAAGCTCATCGGGGGCGTGCTGGCTTCGCTGGTATTTGCAGCGATGATCGGGATGCTGGGCGGTGTGGGATGGCTGCTGATTTTGGGCAAGGTGCGCGACTTTCCCAATACGATTTCAACCACCATCGCCTACGCGTTCCTGATCTACGGCCTGAGTGAGTTTCTGGGCTTCTCGGGTGCTATTGCGGCAATGTCGCTCGGATTGACGCTGACCAATTTCAACCAGAAATGGCTTAAACGCAGCGGGCTGGAGCACAGGATCGAAGCCCTCACGCCCATGGATATAGCCTTCTACCGCGAGGCAGTGTTTCTGCTCAAGACCTACTTCTTCGTTTACCTGGGCATTTCCATCCACTTCAGTGATTCGATGTTGGCCCTGGTGGCACTGAGCATGATGGCGCTGGTGTTTTTGATGCGTATTGTTCTGACACGCTTTGTCTTTGCTTCCAGCAGCTTCTCGCTGCGCGACTCTGCCATTGCATCCATGCTGGCACCCAAGGGATTGGCTGCTGCGGTGTTGGCCAGCCTGCCACTGCAGTACGGCGTGGCAGAAGGCGCGCTGATTCGTGACACCGCCTACATGGTGGTGCTGGTGAGCATTAGTTTGTGCGCTGTGCTCATCATGGGTTTTTCTGCCAAACCGGTGCAGGCACTGTATGGCGTGCTGCTGGGTAAACCACGCGGCGACACAGCAACTGACACACAACAACCATGATCACCAAAACATTCTCCGAGTTTTTCGAGTCCGAGAAGTCCAGCGCGATGGAGTCGGGCGTGCACGCCACCACCGCCGTCGTGTTACTGGCCTTTGCCACGCCGTTCGCGCCATTCTGGAGAGTGCTGCGCGACCAGTAGGCCGCGACAGGGTGAATCCGTTCTTGAATCTGGCCATACAGGCGGTATGACATACTCGTTTTTATGCGACCCCCTTTTTATCTCGGTGTAGGGACGATGTACTATATTTTTCGCTGGACGTTGCAGGTCGTCGGGCTGATTGTTGCGATGGCTGGCGTGCACGCAGCGCCCCTGCTGGAAGCACCCGAACTGACGGCAGACGGCAGAGTGGAAGTCGCTGCACATGCCGCACTGGTGGAAGACGCGCGATCCACCCTTTTGGTGGCCGACGTACGCCAACGGTTTGAGTCGGGACAGGTGACAACCGCCCCGGCGGCGGGAGTTAACCTGGGCTACACACAATCGGCGTGGTGGGTAGGCTTTCGTGTGCCTGCCCATGCTGCGGGCATTGCGCGCAAAGACCGGCTCATGGAAATCGGATTTCCCACGCTCGATCACGTGGAGTTCTACCGGCCTGGTGCGACGGCTCCCGTGGTTGTGGGCGACCATTACCCGTTTAGCGAACGACCGATCCGCCACCGCAATTTCGTATTTGAATTGCCCGCCGATACGCCCGACGGCGCGTGGGTGCTCCTGCGTGTGCGATCGGAGGGAACCCTGTCGGTGCCATTGACGATCTGGACACCGTCGGGCTGGGCCGAATACAGCCGAGACACCTATGCAGGCTTGTCGATCTACTTCGGCGCATTGGTGGCACTGTTGCTGTACAACGCTCTGCTGTGGGTGAGCATGCGCGACCGCATGTACTTCGACTACGTGCTGTTTGTCACCGGCCTGGGCGTGGGTCTTGCAGGGTTCAATGGCCTGGGCATGGAGTATGTGTGGTCGGCCTGGCCGTGGTTTGCCAATCTCGCATTTCCGTTGGGCTTTGCGCTGTGCTCCTTTGGGGTGGCGCAGTTTACGCGCAGTTTTCTGTCGACACGAAACGTATCCATCACGCTGGACCGTGTGCTGTTGGGCTGCAGCGTTTTGTCGGCATCGGTTGCGGCGGTTTCGATCGGGTTTTCGTACATGATCGGCGGCAAGATTCTGACAGTGGCGACGGTCTCTACCACCAGTTTGGCTGTACTCGCGGGCCTTTACTGCCAGAAACGCCGGGTCGCGTCGGCTCCGCTTTTTTTGCTGGCCTGGACGCTCTTCATGCTTTTTGGAATCGCCTTTGCGCTGCGCAACTATGGACTGATCCCCACCAACTTTCTCACGATGCACGGGCTGCAATTCGGCTCGCTTCTGGGAATGTTGCTGCTCTCATTTGCCTTGGCTGAACGTTTTCATGCCGAGCGGCGAGCCAGGGAAACGGCCCAGGCCGAAATGATGTCGGCCCGGCAGGCCAGCATTGAAGTGCTCCAGCGCTCGGAGCAGGAACTCGAGCTAAGGGTAGCCGAACGCACGGCAGAACTGGCGACCGCCAATGCCAAACTGGCGGCCAGCGAGTCGCAGCAGCGCGACTTGGCACAGCACGATGGTCTCACCGGGCTGGCCAACCGGATTCTGCTGGCAGACCGGCTCGGCCAGGCCATTCGGCTGGGCCATCGTGAAAAACGCCGGTTTGCCATGCTGTATCTCGATCTGGACAAATTCAAACCGGTCAATGACCTGCATGGTCATGGCGTAGGCGATGCACTTTTGAAGCAGGTGGCCCGGCGCATTACTGACAGGGTGCGGCATGCGGATACTGTGGCACGCGTGGGCGGCGATGAGTTTGTTATTCTGCTGCATGCTGTGGAGTCCCACGACGGGTTATTGGCGGTTGCCAACAGCATCCGCGACGCCCTGAACGAGGAGTTTCAGGTTGAAGGGCACCACATACAGATTGGATGCAGCATCGGCATTGCCATCTATCCTGACAACGGCAGCGATGCGAACACCTTGTCACGCCTGGCCGACGAAGCCATGTACCAGGCCAAGGACGCCGGACGCAATCGGGTGGTGTTCGCTTAGTCCTCGCCGCCAAACAGGTCACTCAACTTTTTGCCGCCCTCGGCATCTGCACCCGACGTCATGGGCCTGCCCTTGGGGTATTCCTCGGCGATACGATCCTCCCAGTAGGTGGTGGGGTTGGGCGCAGCGCAGAGTCGGCGAAACACCTCCTGGGGCACCTGCTTGTAGGCCAGAACGTTCTTGTTGTCCCAATGCAGATCGAGCTGCTGCGTATCGGGGTTGTAGTCGGCGCGGCGGATGCGGCCGCTGGTAAAGGTTTTGTTGATCAATTGCGACTCGTCTTGGTTACCAGGTAAATGCCGGTACATACCAGCACCAGCGCGGCCATGTATTTCCACTCCAGAATGCTCTCGCCGAGGAAGATGGCCGACAGGATAGCGCCGAATACCGGAATCAGGAAGTTGAACACGGTGACCTCACCGACCCGGTTGTACTTGAGCAAAATCGTCCATAGCGCAAAAGCCACCGAAGATAGCAGCACCAGATAACCCAACAGCGCACTCGACTCCAGGCTAAAGCCGCTCAACGTTCCGCCAAAAGCAAAGCCGCCCGCCACCAGCACCAGGCCACCGACGGCGAGCTGGTAGCCCGTAAGGACTACCGAATCCATGTCTTGCGAAACTTTCTTGCCGTAGATTGCACCCGCCGAGAGAATGAACGCCGCGACCACCACAAAGCCTTCGCCCAGCAGGGTGAAGTGAAAGTCCAGCAAGTCGTGGTTGAAGTTGACCACCATCACGCCAGCAAAGCCGACGATACATCCCAGCGCCTTGTTCCAGCTCAGCCGGTCGTTCTTGTAAATGAAATGCGCCAGCAACACGCTGAAAAAAGTGCCCGTGGCGTTCATGATCGACCCCTTCACGCCGGTGGTATAGGCCAGCCCGATATAAAAGAAGATGTACTGCAAAGAGGTCTGCGTCAACCCCAGCGCCATGATCTGGCGCACCTGCGCCCAGCCAGGAAGACGCAACGGGCGCCGGGTCACTGCCGCAAATGCCAGCAGCAGCAAGCCAGCCAAAACAAAGCGGTAACCGGCGAAGACCATCTTCGTGGGTATGTCGTCGGCGTCGATGGAGAACAGCGCATAACCGGTCTTGATGGCAGGGTAAGCGCTTCCCCAGAGCAGACAGGAGACGCATGCCAGCAGAACAACAACCCGGCGCTGGGAGAAGAGAGGATGTTTGACCAAAACGTTCGAATCGTCTGAATGGTTTAGGACCGCACGCGCCTGCGCACGGCCCGCAAAATGCCGCGCAGAATTTCGAGTGGCTCCGGCGGGCATCCAGCAACGGCTTCGTCAACGGGGATGACGTTGGAGACCTTGCCACAGCTGGCATAGCTCTCACCGAAAATGCCACCGTCACACCCGCAGTCGCCCACAGCGACCACCAGTTTGGGGTCAGGGGTGGCGTCATAGGTGCGCTGAAGTGCCATCTCCATATTGCGTGACACCGGGCCGGTGACCAGCAGCAGGTCCGCATGGCGTGGGCTGGCGACAAACTTGATGCCCAGCCCCTCAATGTTGTAGTAGGGGTTGCCCAGCGCGTGGATCTCGAGCTCGCAGCCGTTGCACGACCCGGCGTCCACCTGCCGAATGGTCAGCGCCTGGCCCAGAATGTCGAGCAAGGCGCGCTGGATCTGGGTTGCCTCGGCCTCTGCCTTTTCGCCAATATCAGGCGCAGCCTCGGTACGGATACCGGTCTTGCCAATCTGATGCAATACACGCCAAATCATAGGTCCTGCCCCGAGTAGCTGAGGTTGAACGACTTGTTGATGAGCGGAAAGTCCGGCACGATGTTGCCCAGGATGGCATGCTCCAGTACTGGCCAGTTGTGCCAGGAAGGGTCATGGAGGTGGCAGCGCCCGATGCAGTGGCCCTCGTCGGCTCCCGACAACTCCAGCGCCACAAAGATCTCGCCACGCCAGCCTTCCACCCAGCCCGCGCCCCTGGCACTCTGCGCATCGAACTTCAATGCACTGGCAACGGGGCCTTGAGGCATCTCCGTCACGATGCGCCGAATCAGCCGCAGCGACTCCAGCACCTCATCGAACCGCACCGCCACACGCGCCGCGACATCGCCGTTGTGGTGGGTTGCCATATTGACTGCCAACCGGTCGTACGGCACAAACGGATGGTCGCAGCGCACATCCCAACTTTGGCTGCTGGCTCGCCCGGCCAGTCCGGTGAGCCCCAATTGGCTTGCCAGCGCAGGCATCACGCGACCGGTGGTCAGAAAACGGTCTTGCAGGCCGGCATGGGAATCAAAAATGCCCCGCAACCGGCGTACGTCGGACTCCAGCGCATCGCAACTGGCCAGCATGGGCACGACCTGGGCGAGGTCCAAGTCCTGCAGAACGCCGCCCGGCACAACACAGTCCATCATGGAGCGGTGGCCAAAGGCAGCTTTGGAGCCGCGTACCCAGTCCTCCCGCAGTCTGGAAAACTGCGCCAGCGCAAAGGCAAAGGCCGCGTCGTTGCCCAAGGCGCCCAAGTCGCCCAGATGGGCGGCGATACGTTCGCGCTCCAGCATGAGCGCACGCAACCAGGCCGCACGCGTCGGGACTGTGGTGTGCGTTGCTGCTTCCAGCGCCATGCAGTAGGCCCAGGCATAGGCCACCGTCGAGTCGCCCGAAACCCGCCCCGCCAACCGATGTGCCTGCAGCGGTTCCAACTGGGTCATGCGTTGCTCAATGCCCTTGTGGGTGTAACCCAGACGCTGTTCCAGGCGCAACACCTTCTCACCCACAATGGAAAACCGGAAGTGCCCCGGCTCGATGATGCCGGCGTGCACCGGCCCCACAGGAATCTCGTGTACGCCGTCGCCTGACACGGGCACGAACGGGTAGTCGATCAGCGCACCGGGCTCTGGCAGCGGCAGATTGCGCGGATCCTGCAACAGGGGATAGTGGTCTGTGGCCCATGCGCCGTGGTTGAGCCAGGGTCGCTGGTCTTGAGCGCCTGTGGCAACAACACCCGACAAGTCGGCAGCGGCGCGCTGCATACGCGCTGCCGCGGGAAACGCAAAGGTCAGGTCCGGGTAGCTACACACACCGTCCGCCGGAACCAAGGGCAGCTCTAGCCAAAACAGGCCATCGATCGTGACATACGTAACAAATATGGCTCTGGCGCCCGCTGCGTATGCGTGAATCGCTTCCGTTTTGATAGCAGAACCGGCCCACAACGCGAGCAAGCGGCCGCCCTGCTCCCGCACCAGATCTGCAGCGGTCAGCCACTGCGGCGCGCTCACCAGGGCATGCCAGACCGGCACCGGTGCTGCCAGAGCAGAAAATTCAACGTCCAGCCCAGCAATCTTCATGGCCTAGCCTCCCAGCATGGCAGCAGCCTGCACATACCAGCCATTCAAATAGGGGGGAATGTACAAACCCAGCATCAGCGCAAGCCCAAGGTGCACAAACACCGGAATCAAGGCTGGCGGATGGGCCAACGGTTTGAGGATGGTGTCGCCAAACACCATGGGCAGCACCCGCACCAGCATCGATGCAAACGCCACGCCCAAGGCCAGGAATAGGAACGGAGTCGCCCACGGCTGCTCACGCATGGCGGTAGTCAAAATCAGGAACTCGCTGGCGAACACGCCAAACGGCGGCATGCCCAAAATGGCCATGGTGCCCACCATCAGACCCCAGCCCACGGTCGGATTCACCTTGATGAGCCCGCGAATGTCGGCCATCACCTGGGTGCCGGCCTTTTGGGTAGCATGCCCCACGGCGAAGAAGATCGCGGACTTCACCAGCGAATGCACCGTCATGTGCAGCAGACCGGCAAAGTTGGCCAGCGGCCCGCCCATGCCAAAGGCAAAGGTGATCAAACCCATGTGCTCGATGCTGGAATACGAGAACATGCGCTTCACATCTTTTTGGCGCGAGAGGAAAAACGCCGCCACGGTAACCGACAGCAGACCAAAGCCCATCATCAGTTGCCCGGCAATGGCGGAATCGAGTGCGCCATCCGCCAGCACCTTGCAACGCAGCAGCGCGTACATCGCCACGTTGAGCAACAGACCGGAGAGCACCGCCGACACGGGCGTTGGGCCTTCGGCGTGCGCATCGGGCAGCCAGCTGTGCAGCGGCACCAGCCCGACCTTGGTGCCATAGCCCACCAGCAGAAACACAAAGGCGAGCGTCATGATGTTGGGGTCGAGTTGGCTCTTGATGGTGTTCAGGCTGGTCCACAAGAGTGTGGCGTGCTCGGAGCCAAGCACCCGATCCGCTGCCATATACAAAAGGATGGTGCCAAACAGTGCCTGGGCAATGCCCACGCCGCACAGGATGAAGTACTTCCACGCCGCTTCCAGACTGGCCGATGTGCGATACACACTGACCAGCAGTACGGTGGTGAGTGTGGCCGCCTCCATGGCCACCCAGATGATGCCCAGGTTGTTGGTGGTCAGCGCCAGCAGCATGGTGAAGCTGAACAGCTGGTACATGCTGTGGTACAGCCGCATGCGCACCGGTGTCATCTTGCCGTGGTCTTGCTCCACGCGCATATAGGGGCGCGAAAAGATGGCCGTCGTGAGCCCCACAAAGGCCGTCAGGGTCACCAGAAAGACGTTGAGCGGGTCTACGTAAAACTGTTTGTCCCACACCAACTGCGGCCCATCGCGAACCACCTGTGCGGTCATGGCGCAGGCGGCCAGAAAAGTCAGCAGGCTAAAACCTACGTTCACATCGCGCGCATAACCGCGCTGCCCCACCAGCGCCAACAACACTCCCCCCAACAGCGGAAAACCCAGCGCAAAGAACAAGGGACTCATGCGCAGTCGTCCTTGAGTTTTTCCAGGTTGTGGATGTCCAGACTGTCAAACTTCTCCCGGATCTGGAACATGAACACTCCCAGAATCAGCACCGCCACCAGCACATCCAGTGCGATACCAAACTCCACAATCATGGGCATACCGTTGGTCACGGTGGTGGCTGCAAAGATCAGCCCGTTTTCCATCGACAGGAATCCGATCACCTGCGGAATGGCCTTGGAGCGCACGATCATCATCATGAACGACAGCAGCACACAGGCCAGTGCAATACCCAGCGATCCGCTGGCAATCGAGTGCGACAGACGGGAAATTGGCAATACCAGGCTGAACGCGAAGATGACGAGGCCAATGCCGACCAGCATGGTGGTGGGAATATTGAGCAGCGTCTCCACGTCCCAGCGCACGTTGAGCTTTCTGATCATCCGGTGCAGCATCCAGGGAATGAAGAACACCTTGAGCACCAGCGTCAAGGCCCCCGACACATACAGGTCAGGTTGCTGCGTGACAAACCCGAGCAGGAACGATGCCGCCACCAGCACAACACCCTGCATGGTGAACAGATGGATGAGGGACACAATGCGCCGCTGCGAGATCATGGCAAACGACAGCAGCAAAATCAGCGTGGCCGACAGATTGATGAGCTGGGGTGCGTAGTGGTTCATCCCACCCCCAACAACACATTCACCAACAGACCGATCACCGCCAGCAGGAAGGCCGTGCCCAGAAACTCCGGCACCCGAAAGATCCGCATCTTGGCACTCGCCGTTTCGATCACCGCCAGCACGATGCCACCCAGGGCCAATTTGAACACCAGGACCGGCAATGCCAACAGCAGCGCCACGGGCGCATTGGCCTCGGCCACACCCCACGGAAAAAACAGTGCGAGTCCGATGCAGGAGTAGGTGAACAACTTCAGGCTGGCAGCCCACTCCAGGAGCGCCAGGTGCCGCGCAGAATACTCCAGGATCAGCGCCTCGTGGACCATGGTCAGTTCCAGGTGCGTATCCGGGTTGTCCACCGGCACGCGCGCGTTCTCGGCCAGTGACACCATGGCAAACGCCACCCCGGCCAGCAGCAGGCTGGGGTAAATCGCCAGGTCGCGATGCGCCAGCGTCTCCACCATCGTGGTGAGTGACGTCGAGCGCGAAATCATCGAGGCGCAAAACAGCACCATCAGCAATGCCGGCTCGGCCAGAAAGCCCACCAGCATTTCGCGCCGTGCCCCCAGCGAACCAAAGGCGGTGCCCACGTCCATGGCGGCGAGCGAAATGAACACCCGTGCCAACGCAAACAGACCCACCAACGCAATGGCATCGGCTGCCGGTGATAGGGGCAGATCGGTCGACAACGTTGGCACGATGGCACTGGCCAGCGCCATGCAGCCGAAAATCACATAAGGCGCAAAGCGAAACAGCGCCGAGGCGTGCTCTGCCATCACCGAGTCCTTGTGGAACAACTTGTGCAGCATGCGGTAGGGCTGCAACAGGCCCGGTGCCGACTTGTTCTGCAGCCAGTGCCGCCACATGCTGACCCAGCCTGACAACAGGGGCGCCAGCAGCAGCGCGGTCAGCAGCGCCAGCAGTTGTGAAAGTACCCCCAGACCGCTCATCGCTGCACCACCAGAAGCACCACGACCAGCGTGACAAAACTGTAAATCAGGTATACCGCAATACGACCCTGGTGCAGCAAACCTACAAACCTGGAGATGCGCTCCACCAACCGCGCGATCGGCAGGTACAGCCAGAACCACAAGGGATCCTGCGCGGTCACGCGGTAATGGGGTTCTGCATCAAAGGCGCTGGGCAGATGGCGTTCGATGCGAAAGAATGGCTCAAAAATCTGGCGAATCGGTTGACCAAAGCCTTCCGCCGTGTCCTGCATGCGCGCGGTCTGCCACGGGTGGCCGCAGTCCCACGCAGGGCCGCGGCGCAAGCGCCCGTGGTAGAGCCTGCGCACCAGCACGAACGTGAGCCCCACACAGGCCAGCACACCCAGCAGAAAAATGGCGGGCGCATAGCTGGCACGATCCACATGCACCGGCACCAGCAACCAGCCGTTTTCTGCCACCGTGTGGGCCATGCCGGCGTGAACCAGGCTTTGGGTGACCGGGTCGATCAGCGCAATCATCTGGTTGGGAAACAGTCCCAGAAAAACGCACCCCAGCGCGAGCCACACCATGCCCAGGCGCTCCCAGGCACCGGCATCGTGGGCCGAGGTCAACTTGTTTTCCCGGGGCTGGCCAAGAAAAATCACGCCAAAGTACTTGACCATGGTGAAGCCGGACAGGGCCGCAATGAGCGCAATGAGCGCGGCCATGACCGGCACCAGCATGTCCAGCGTCGGGCTGGGAAACCCGGTGGTAAACAGAAAACTCTGCAGCAACAGCCACTCGGCGACAAAGCCGCCAAACGGTGGCAACCCGGCACAGGACAAGGCCCCCACCAGGGTTGGCCAGGCCACCCAGGGCATAAAGCGCAGCAATCCGCCGAGCTTGCCCAGACTGCGTTCTCCGGTCGCGTGCATCACCGCGCCTGTGCTGCAAAACAGCAGGCTCTTGAAAAACGCATGGCTCATCATGTGGTACAGCGAAGCAGTAAGAGCCAGTGCCGACAGGGCTGGCATGTAATAGGCCGAAAACAGCAGCGACAAGCCCAGTCCGGCGCAGATCAGTCCGATGTTTTCAATCGACGAATACGCCAGCAGGCGCTTCATCTCCACCTGGATGGTGGAGAACACCACGCCAAACAGCGCGGTGGCCAGGCCCACGGCCATCAGCAGCACGCCCCACCACCAGATGCGTGTTTGCAGCAAATCAAAGGACACGCGCAGGATGCCGTAGAGCGCAATCTTCAGCATCACGGCACTCATCAGTGCTGAGAATGGTGACGGGGCGGCCGGGTGCGCTTCGGGCAACCAGGCATGCAGCGGCAACAAGCCGGCCTTGGCACCAAAGCCGAAAACCGCCAAGACGAATGCCACCGAACCCCAGAAGGGCGTGAGATGCTGCGCACGCATATTGGCGAAGGTATAGTCGCCCGTATTGGCCTGCAACAGTCCAAAGCACAACAAAATTCCTAAAGCGCCTATGTGCGCTACCAGCACATACAGGTAGCCGGCTTGCCGGATCTCAGGAATGCGGTGGTTGGCCATGACCAGGAAGAACGAGGAAAAGGCCATGGTCTCCCACGCCACCATGAACACATAGGCGTCGTCAGCCAGCACCACCATGGCAATACTGGCCAGAAACACGTGGTACTCCAGGCAGATCAGGCCGGGCGGCGTACCCTCGCCTTGGCGAAAATAGCCCGCCGCGAACACCGAAACGCCCGCCGAAACCCCTCCGATGAGCAAGAGAAAGAAGGCTGACAGACTGTCCAAGCGCAGATGAAATGGCAACTGGGGCAAGCCCAGCGGCAATACCGCCACCTGCACCTCGCTAAAGGCAGCACTGAGCGCCACGGCCATCAGCACCAGCGACACCAGGGCTCCCGCGGGGAATAAAACGATTGCCACCAGCCGAAAGCGCCGCAACGCCAGCACCCCCAGCACACCAATCAGCAACCAGGCCACCACCACCCCCAGCACCCAGTCCAGATGCAACCACAACGAAGGATGCATCAAAACACTCATACCATCGCGGTTGAAAAATTCACTGGGGACGCCATACCTGTCATCGTACATGATGGCGAAGCGCACTCCGTAAGGGCGCAGCCAGTGCGACCCGCTAAAATGCAATCAACAATCCGCAGTAAGGTTCTTTGCCATGCATATTTTTCGCCGCCCCGACTACCGTTCAGATGCCACCGTGTTCATTGACGAACTGAAAACGAAGCGGCCGGAACTGATTGAACAGCAGAGCGTCGGGCGCGCCCTGCTGTGGGACAAAATTGTGGACCGCGCCGCGTGGATAGGCTTTCGCAAAGCGCGCGTGGAGCAAAAACCCTACGTCTACCAGACTGACATCAAATAAGTAAAAATATGGCTGTAGCGCCCGTGGATAGAGCGTAACCAGCTACTTTTCCGATAGCACTTTCATGACGCAGATTGCCCCGCTGGATGGCCAGCCGGAGGTTGCCTTGTCCGCGCTGTCTGCCAGCCCCGAGGTGGTGGACCACGTGGCAGTGGCGCGCCTGTATGGCGAGCCCCTGTTTGCCATGCCGCAGGACCTGTACATCCCGCCGGACGCGCTGGAGGTGTTTCTTGAAGCCTTCGAGGGGCCCCTGGACCTGCTGCTCTACCTGATACGCAAGCAGAATTTCAATATTCTGGACATTCCCATGCTCAGCGTCACCAGGCAGTATCTGGTGTACGTGGAGCAGATTCGCAAACGCAATCTGGAGCTCGCAGCCGAATACCTGCTGATGGCGGCGATGCTGATCGAAATCAAGTCACGCATGCTGCTGCCGCCCAAGAAGGTGGCCGACGGCGAGGAAGCCGAAGACCCGCGCGCCGAACTGGTGCGCCGCCTGATCGAGTACGAGCAAATGAAGCTTGCGGCAGCGCGACTCAATGCCATCCCACAGTTTGGGCGCGACTTCCTTAAGGCCGAAGTGTTCATTGAGCAGGCGCTGCAACCCCGCTTTCCCGATGTGCATGTGGCCGATCTGGCGGACGCCTGGCGCGACATTCTGAAACGCGCCAAGCTGGTACAGCACCACAAAATCAGCCGCGAGGAACTCTCGGTGCGCGAACACATGAGCATCGTGCTCAAGCGCCTGCAAGGCCGCAAGTTTGTTGGCTTCGAGGACCTTTTCGACCCGGCCAGCGGTGCACCGGTGCTGGTGGTGACCTTTATCGCCATGCTCGAACTGGCCAAGGAAACCCTGATCGAAATTACCCAGGCCGAAGCTTTTGCGCCCATTTACGTGCGACTGGCCTACACCCCCACCTGACAAAGGAGCCACATGTCTATCCAGAGCCAATACCAGGAAAAACTGCGCCCAGCGCACGATGCCATTCGCATCGTGCAAGATGGAGAAACCATCGTTGTACCCACCGGAGTGGGTGAACCCCCTGCCCTACTGACCGCCCTGTCGGATGCACGACGCAGTTTCCGGGATGTGCGTATTTGCCAAATACTGCCGATGCGCAAGTTTGCGTACTTCGATCCGGAAACAGTCGCGCATGTGCGCCATCTGGCCTATTTCTTCAGTGGTACATCGCGCCCGGGCGGGCTCGATGGCTGGACCGACTTCATCCCGGCCAATTTTTCCGAAATTCCCGACCTGCTGCAGCGCCAGCAGATACCTGCCGACGTGGTGTTCAGCATGGCCTCGCCCATGGACGAACACGGCTACTTTTCGCTCTCACTGGGCCCGGACTACACCATGGCAGCCATCGCAAAAGCGCGCGCCGTGGTGCTGGAGGTCAACCCCAATGTGCCGTTTGCCAACGGCAACTGCCACGTCCACATTTCTCAGGTGACGGCCCTCGCCGAGAGCACCGACGCCATTTTTGAGGTGGGCCTGCCCAAGATTGGCCCGGTGCAGGAGGCCATTGGCAAGTACGTGGCAGACATGATCCCGGATGGCGCAACACTGCAGATTGGCTATGGCGGCATTCCGGACGCGGTGGTGATGCAACTCACCCACAAGCACGACCTGGGTGTGCACACCGAAATGGTGGGCGACGGCATCATGACCCTGGTGGAGGCCGGCGCGATCACCAATGCCCGCAAGAACTTCATGCCGGGCAAGATGGTGGCGACGTTTGCGTTGGGCTCCAAGAAGCTGTACCGGTTCCTGCACCGCAACCAGGCCATGGAAATGCACCCCGTCAGTCTCACCAATGACCCCTACATCGCAGGGCAGAACGACAACCTGCACGCCATCAATGCCACCATGCAGATCGACTTTCTGGGGCAATGCGGCTCCGAAAGCCTGGGCTTTCTGCCTTACTCCGGCACCGGCGGGCAAACCGATTTTGTGCGCGCCGCCAACCGCTCCAAGGGCGGCAAGGCATTCATCGTGCTGCCCTCCACGGCCAAGAACGACACCATTTCGCGCATCGTGCCCTGGTTGTCCCCTGGCACCCATGTCAGCACCAGCAAGAACGACATCAACTACGTCGTGACCGAGTTTGGGGTGGCCCAGCTGCGCGGCAAATCGGCGCACCAGCGCTGCGAAGCACTGATTGCCATCGCCCACCCGAACTTCCGCGCGGAGCTGCGCGAATCCGCGAAGAAGATGAAATTGCTGTAAACGGTTAGTATTCGGGCCGTTCACGCAACCCTTTTTACTTCTGGAAGGCGCCCCATGGTGCAAGACGCTGGCAACAATACCTCGGCATCCCCCTACGGCACGCTGCCGCCTGCCTCGCCCATGGCCACGCGCAAACCGATCAGTCTGCCGCGCTTGCTGGAAATGCACAGCCGGGGCGAAAAGATTGCCATGGTGACCGCTTACGATGCCACTTTCGCTGCCGTAGCCGATGCCGCGGGCATCGAATGCATTCTGGTCGGCGACTCGCTGGGCATGGTCTGCCGCGGCCTGCACAGCACCGTGGGGGTGACGCTCGAAGACATGCGCTACCACACCGAGTCCGTAGCGCGCGGGTTGCGCCGTGCGCAGGGCACGGCCTGGCTGATTGGCGACATGCCTTTTGGCACCTACCAGGAGTCACGCGAGCAGGCTGTGCGCAGTGCATCGGTACTGATGCAGGCAGGAGCCCACATGGTCAAACTCGAAGGCGGCGGCTGGACCACTGAGACGGTGCGTTTTCTGGTGGAACGCGGTATCCCTGTGTGTGCCCACCTGGGGCTCACGCCGCAAACGGTCCACGCACTCGGTGGCTACCGGGTGCAGGGCAAGACCACCGCAGGCGCGGAGACACTCAAGCGCCAGGCCCACGAATTGCAGGATGCCGGCGCTTCCATGCTGGTACTGGAAATGGTGCCAGCGCAGTTGTCAAGCGAACTCACCGCAGAACTGCAACATTGCGCAACCATTGGCATTGGCGCTGGCAAAGGCACGGCCGGTCAGGTGCTGGTGCTGCACGACATGCTGGGCGTCAACCTCGGGAAGAACCCCAAGTTTGTGCGCAATTTCATGCTGGAGTCCAACAGCATTCGGGGCGCTCTGGAAGCCTATGTGGCCGCCGTCAAGGATGGCAGCTTCCCGGTTGACTCCGTGCATGCATGGTGA
>JFJP01012112.1_pt1 | contig 73051 bp, 62 predicted proteins | sample 431651 | NCBI WGS metagenome assembly JFJP01 (sample SAMN02602958, study PRJNA72255) | Microbial mat metagenome, whole genome shotgun sequencing project. | biome: fresh water; feature: sink hole; material: water; isolation source: purple microbial (photo- and chemosynthetic) mats found in... | reverse complement strand
GTGCGGATGTCTTGATACAGTTCGTAAATATTCAGCGCGGGAAATCTCTCACGCAACTCTTCCGCCGCGTGCAGGGTGGCGGTACAGCAAACGCGCGAGCAATAATTATTGACCTGCCCGTCTTCGTGCGGCTCGTCCACGCCTTCAATCTCGCGGCTGCCGACGCAATGAATCAACGCCACATCGCGCACCGCATGACCGTTCCACTTCAACGGCTCACCCGCCTTCATCAGCCCCAGATGGCGAATCAACTGCGGCAACGTGACCACTTCCTGCAACTCGCCAAAGCCATATTCCCCTTGACGCGGCTGATATGGATCAAAGCCCGTCGCGACGACGATTGCTCCGACGCTAATTTCGGTAGACTGCAACGCATCTTTCAACGCTATCGGCAGGTTGCCATTTATCGAGATTGGTTCGCCATCATAGTTTTCCCAATCCACCGCTGGCAGCTGTGGATAACAGCCTTCGTACGCGCGGTAAATGACCTTACGCTTGGTCAAGCCATAATTGAATTCGTCCAAAACTTCCTGCTTGCAGGCAGACATCAATGATTCAGCGTCTTCATCGGTGACGCCGCGCGAGTGTTGCAGAATCTGCACGCCGTAATTGCCAACATAGCCCGTCACGCCCGCAATTTCAGATTGGGTATAAATTTTTATGTTGGGCTGTGCCACAACTTTTATTATTAATTCACGCAACAGGTCACGCGCTTTTTCATCGGTCGGGAAGACAGTATCCAACTGCGCCATACGTCCACCAAGGAAGGGGGATTTTTCAACCAACACTACGCGCAAGCCTTGCCGCGCAATATCCAGCGCAGCGCGTAAACCCGCCACTCCGCCACCAATGACCAACGCTTGCTTCTCAGCTTCCAGCCGAATCGGTTCGAGCGGCTGCAATAAACGTGCTTTGGCAAGCCCAGCCGCCATCATGCGTACCGCTTTGCAGGTTGCCCCATCGCAATCGCAGGCATGAACCCACGAGTTCTGTTCGCGCAAGCCAATGTGATGATACAGGTAGGGATTTAATCCCGCACGCGTGACTGCGCCGCGGAAAGTTTGTTCGTGAAGCGAGGGAGCGCATGCGCCAATCACCACGCGGTTGATGCCCAACTCGCGGATATCCTGCTCAATTTGCGATTGCCCCGCGTCTGAGCAGAGCGACATATCGGTACGCGAAATAACCACGTCGGGCTGTTCTTCCATCATTTTGGCAACATGTTCGCATTGAACGGTGTGACTGATATTCCCGCCGCAATAGCAGGTGTACACGCCAATTTTCAATTTGTCAGGCATACGTCACCTCATGTTGTTGAACTCTAATCTCCGTTTTACTGTGAATGTAAGCGGATGCTTCAGATGCCGCCGCGCTTGCCGTGATGATGCTGTCCACGATGTCCATTGGATTACTGGCGACTCCTGTAACAAAGATTCCAGCGCGTGAAGTTGCACACGGCGATGAATTCAAGGCTGGTGCTGAGATAAAACCATCCGAAGAGGGGATCAAGCCAAGGGTCGCGTTCAACGAAGTCGAAGCAACAGCTGGAATCATCCCAAGCGATAGCACAACCAGGTCGTGAGTCCGCTCGATGATTTTTCCCTCCTCCGTTAATTCCACTTTGACAATCGGGTTGTGTTTTTCATCCTCACGGATGGATGCCACTTTGCCGCGAATAAATTCCACGCCCATGGCTTTGGCGTTTTGGTAAAACTGCTCGTATCCTTTGCCGAAAGTGCGGATATCCATGTAATAGATGGTGACTTCCGCCATTGGCAGTGCGCCCGAAATGAGCATAGCCTGTTTGATGGCGTACATGCAGCAAACGCGCGAGCAATATTCGACACCCTGGGTTTTATCGCGCGACCCCGCGCACTGGACATAGGCAATGGTGGTTGGCTCCATGCCGTCGCCGGGACGCAGAACACGGCCATAGGGTCCTGTGGGCGCAAGGAAACGTTCCATCATCAGCGGGTCGATCACGTTGGCGAGTTTGCCGCCGCCATATTCCTTCTTTGCGCCAAGCTGAGTTAACTCAAAACCTGTTGCAACAATAATGGAAGTAGCTTCAATCGAAAAAGTCTGTGGCATTTGCATAAAATCCACCGCGTTGACGGGGCACACTTTTTCGCACTTGCCGCATAGCAAACAGTTTTCAATGTCAAGAACAGCAGTCTGTGGCACAGCAGTCGAGAACGGCACCCGAATGGCACGATAGGCGCCGAGATCACGGTCAAATGAACTCGGCACGGTGATGGGACAATCGTACTCACACAAACGGCAGCCTGTACATTTGCTTTCGTCCACATAACGCGGCTTTTGCAAAACAGATACATCAAAGCCTGTGCTTTTTTCATTTAACGCTTTTACTTCGCAATAAGTGAATAGTGTGATGTTTGGATGATGCGCTACCGCCGACATTTTTGGAGTAGTGATGCAGGAACAGCAATCGAGCGTAGGAAAGACTTTGCTAAGGGTGATCATCTTGCCGCCGATGCTGGCTTCTCGTTCAACGAGCGCAACCTTAAAACCCTGATCACCGAGGTCAAGCGCGGCTTGCATGCCCGCGATTCCACCACCGACGACAAGGGCGTCCACTTGAAGAGTGTTCATACTTGCGCTCCTTGTTTTTTTACGGCATGTGCGGCAAGTTCATGTTTGACGAAGCCAATCCCTTTTAGCAAATCGTTCATCAGATTTACTTCTTTAATAAAAGGCTTGACACAAACAGTACAGATGGCAGCCAGCCTTAAGCGGCGTATATCCAGTCCTTGTTCCTTCATCAATCCGTAAGCGCGTTGAATTAATTTCGCAGTTCCGTCCGCCTCAACTTTAAACGGGCTGTCGGTTCCGCTATACATTACAATGATGCCGTCAATGCCTTGTTCGAAGGCGTGTATAAAAAACTCAGGAGGAAACATGACAGGACACATGACAGGCAGAATGTAAGTGTTGGCGGGATAATCCGCATGCGACTGTCCTGTCGAATCCGCACCCGCATATCCACCCGCCAGGGTTGCCAGGATGAGGATTTTTGGTTGTTGGGTTTGTATGATTTGAGCCATAAGATATCCAGAGATGCCAATTCGCGAGGATCAGCGTGTACCAGCGGATTATTTCTTACGACGGATGAAGAGCCGCTCGTAGCCATCACCGGCCAACATACCCAAAAATTCATGTCCAACCTTTTCACACCAGCGCGGCATATCGTTTTTGGTGTTGGAATCGCCCGACCAGATTTCGATCACTTCGCCGACTTTCACAGTAGCAATGGCTTTCTTAGCCTCCAGCAAAGGACCCGGACAGGACATGGCACGCGCATCAACAACTTTCGAGGCTTGGATTTCGGTAAGTTCATTGGTAGTCATAAGATTCTCCTTTTTTACATTTATGGTCGATTAAACAAGGGGCTCCCCTGTTAATTTTCCTTTTGGGCCATTAATCACAACCGGGCAGTGTTTCACAATTTCATTGTCGATCAAGTGATAGTAAATATTGTGATGTTCACGGCGGCTTTTCACCATGTGACTGAATTCAAGAATTCGAAGATTGTGTGAGGTACTTTGCAGAGAGGCGCCAATCTCCTGGGCAATCTCGGTAACCGTCCGTTCCTTTTCTGTAAGCAGCCAAAGAATCATGATCCGCTGTGCATTGCCCATAACACGACAATGCGAGGCCTGGCGTTCAGCTAATAGCTGGATTTCTGGGGGGAGATTAGGCTGCATCATGAACTTCACAAGTTGTTGAATTCATATATAGATTAACTCTCCCCAAAGACTTCAACAAGTGACAGGCGTCACAAACCACACTTAAATTGTCTATGGAGTATCATAGAAATAATTGATAGCCAAAAGAGCTATTCTCTCTGCAAAAACTGGCACCGGGAAAATATCCACAAGATGGAATTTAAATCATAAACGCACCATTTGGGATGGTGCGTTTATTGATATCACACATCATTATTTACCTTGAGAAATGATTTGAATTTTGTCCTTGTCTAAGCCAAACCGCTGTTGCATATTCCCTATTTACAACACTTGCGGGGATTCCACCATGAGGCAACTGGTCATAAAGAAGCTTATGATGAAACTGCAGGCAAGACATCCACCCCAGAAGAAGGGTGTGGCACTTATGGAAATTACCCCGGCAAGCGCCAGGGAAGGGATTATTACCATTCCGAACAGCAAAGCCAAGCCGATCAACTTTGATACTACAGGATGCTTTCCAAAAAGATACTTACAAATGGAGAAGCGCCTATTTTGTGCAGCAAAGCCAAGGGACGCCCCCAAAAAGGCTCCAAAGAATAGTGTGACAGACATAACCAGCCTCCTCGAGCTTGATTCATCATAGCGGATTCAAGACCATTAACCATGAACCTCGCTTTCATATTACACCCCTGAAGTCGAGGAAACCAGTAACAAGTGTCATTTAGGTTGATTAAGTGATAAATAGCATGCTATAGAAATAATTGATAGCTTATTCTCATTTTTATCGACCGATGTAAAAAGAATTTTATTGAAGTATCCCCTAAAAATATTTTTCACTGTTAAGCCATATTGTTTTCAAGAAATCACACAGGGAATATCAGATTATTTGTCTTTTCGGAAAAATAGGTAATCCAATCAGCCTGAGATCACTCATCATAATGTCGCGAAAATCGACTGATGCAATCATACTGTGAACATCAACCCTCTACATGTAAAGATATTCACCATTTCAAATTTAATATTGGCGGAGGTTGTAAATGGGCATAAAACGGGAATATCTAAAGTCAGATCTTGATGAGTCAAAACAATAGCCCAGGTTTTTATCCGTTAGCAGTGCCGCCCCCTTCAAAGTACTAAAAACCTTTTTCGTATATTATTTAAACGAAACACCGCCTTCGGGCAAGGCGGTGCAAAACTGCGATTTGAACGCTCGACCTCACGGACCCGAACCGTGCGCTCTACCGGGCTGAGCCACACCCCGAACGGACTGCATTATACCATTATGGTCTGTTTTGTCATGGGCGAATTTGCCTATTCATTAGGCCATGCCAAAACTTACCAGGCTTGGATTCACCAACAACATGGGCACGTGCATGTTAAACTGCGGCAGATGTGGGTTGACAATTTCCGCGTCATAAATGGACATCCACGATGCGCGCATTACATCCAGGCTTGTCGCCACATCGGTTTGCCTTGAAATACGAATATTCCCTTTAAGCACAAAAGAACCAACCAATACATCCAGCACTTGCATCATTCGATTGGCTTCACCCGCCTCATAGTCCAGTGGGTCCTGGGCAGGTGGGACAAGATGAAACGCCGCCAACTGAGTGGTTGGAATGAACATTTCAGAAAATGAAAATGTTTTGGGTACAGCGCCAAAAAATGAGATCACCTGCGGTTTAAAAAGATGAATGTAATTCGGAACCCCCTGCGTGCGGAGCCAGATACTCACACGCGCATTTTCCTTCGCGACCACCTCACCCCGCGCGAGGATATTATTGGTATAAACCATCACCGTTGCGATTTTTTCATCGTCCGCGAGTTCTCTCATGCCATTCTCCTTTGCCACAAGTACAACTGAATTATACAACACCCTTCCACCTGCCTGAATGAGCGTTTATACTCTGTCAATCCCTTCTTTAATCCGATACCTAACATGCCTCAACCCAAAACCTGGAACATCCCCCCCCTCATCTCGCCCGAAGCTGATGCTGCTTTAATAAAATTTCCTCCCATCCTGAGGCAGATCCTCTTTAACCGCGGCTATCCAACCGATTCCGAGGCTCGTGCCTATCTTAACGCCAAGCCTGATTTCAATACCGATCCGTTTCAAATGACAGGAATGGTCCAGGCGATTGACCGGATCCAAACCGCCATTAAAATGAAAGAACCCATTGCCATCTACGGCGATTATGACGTGGATGGAGTAACCTCAACTGCATTGCTTGTGGAAACACTGAACATCTTCAATGCCAATGTACGCGGATATATCCCCAATCGTTTTGAAGAAGGATATGGACTTAACAACGAGGCAATGGATAAGCTCAAGGCGGATGGAGTACAACTGGTCATTACCGTGGACTGTGGCATCCGCTCGCCAAACGAAGCCCGTCACGCCCAGACACTCGATCTGGACCTTATCATCAGCGACCACCACCACCCTGCCGAAGGCGACCTGCCCCCGGCTCTGGCAGTCATCAACCCCAAACAACAAGGCGACATCTACCCAGATAAAGACCTGGCGGGTGTGGGTATAGCATACAAAATTGCTGAGGCATTATCCATCGTTGAACCTTCACGCGGACTCGTGCTTGATTCGTTGCTTGACCTTGTTGCGCTTGGCACGGTGGCAGACCTGGCGCCTCTGGTGGGAGAAAACCGAATTCTTGTCCGCAAGGGATTAAGACAAATGAAACAAACCCAGCGCCAGGGATTATTCTCGCTTGCCGCAGTATCAGATATAAAACTGGATAAGGTAAACGCAGGAAATATCGGATTTTCATTGGGTCCGCGCTTGAATGCAGCGGGCAGATTAAAAGAAGCCCTTGCTGCATATGAATTACTGATCACCAAAGATCCTGCCCGCGCAGGCGAACTCGCACAACTCCTGAATGTCCAAAACCGTGAGCGACAGGCGATCACCCGCGAAATGCAGGCACAGGCAGAAGCCATGGCTCTTGCCGACGACCCCAAAGCCTACCTGCTATTTGCAGCGCGTGAAGACTTCAACTCGGGCGTAATTGGTCTCGCTGCCTCGCGTCTGACAGACACCTACTATCGTCCTGCGGTTGTTGCCTCCAAAGGAGAGGAAGAGACTCGCGGTTCCTGCCGTTCCATTCCTGAGTTCCACATTACCGACGCATTGGATAAATGCGCAGACCTGCTTGTGAGGCACGGAGGTCACGCAGCGGCGGCGGGGTTTACAGTCAGGAACGAGAATCTATCAGAACTGGTGACCCGCCTTAAATCCATCGCAGAGAAAACCCTGTCAAAGGCAAACCTTAAACCCACGGTTACAGCAGATGTTGAGGTTTCCCTGGTGGATGTTCGTCCGGACTTGTTCGAAAAATGTTTGAAATATCTTGAACCAACAGGATATGGAAATCCGAATGCTGTGTTTGTGGCGCGTAATGTCAAAGTAAAAAATGCACGCACCATTGGCGCAGACTCAAAGCACTTAAAATTATCGCTTGAAGACGATGACGGTTATACACATGACGCAATTGGTTTCAGGCTTGGCGAATGGCAAAAGAAAATGACGCCGCGCATGAATGTGGATATTCTATTCACCTATGAAGTGAATGAATACAACGGGCGCGTTGGATATCAATTGAATTTGAAAGATATACGGGAATCAGGAACGATAGAGTAGCTGTCAGCGTTCTTAATACCCATCATGTTAATGCAACATCCCGCTGGTTTAAAAACCGGCGGGATGTTTTCACTTTCACCCTTTTTGCACGGGCAGTTTTGCATGGCGCCACGCCACCATGCCGCCCTGCATATCAAGGACAGTGTAACCTTCCTTTATCAGTATCTTTGCGGCGGACCTGCTGCGACTACCTGAATCGCAAACGCAGACGATCTCCCGCCCTTTCGGCAGATCCTTCATATGTTTATAAAGTTCATTAAGCGGGATCAATTTGGCGCCCGTGATTCGTGCCTGACGGAACTCCCCAGGCTGGCGAACATCGAGGATCAACGGATGTTTTCCAAATTTTAGTTTTTCACTTAATTCAGCCGGACTGATCGTGGGTACGGCAGGACCAAACAGATTAGACAGAAAACCCATGTATTTTATCTCCAATTTTTTTGATTTGCTTCTCACAACCCTTGATCTCACATCGGGCAAGTACAGAGCAAAAGCGGTATAAATTTTACTACAATGAGAAGTAAGAACACCGTCCCAACAAGCTTTATTCTATGGTCCCCAGCGTGGCTGATAATCACAATAGTCATTATTCGTCAAACGGCGCAAGTCTGTGCCATCCACCCGCACAATATATATTTCACAACCATGATCATCCTCTGGGTGATCATAATAGGATGTGAAGGTTATCCAGCGACCATCAGGCGAAAAAGATGGTCCCTGAGAGTTGCCCCCTGTGGGAGAAACCACGCGGGCGTTTGAGCCGTCTACATTCATAATATACACTTCGCGATGCCATGCCTCGCCGGAATATGTGACGATAAATTGACCATCCGGAGACCAATCACTGCGCCCACGCATGGAAGGCAGGTCACTGACCCTATGCAGATCTTTTCCATTGATGCCCATCCGAAACAACTTGATTGCACCTTCCATATCTGAGGCAAACAACACATATTTCCCATCCGGTGACCAGGTCGGATCCCAGCCCACAACCCGCGAAATCTTATCTGCATTTTTCCCATCACGATCCATCTTCCAAAGAACATTTTTGTCTGTATTAGGCGACCATGTCTTAAAGATAATATGGTTTCCATCCGGTGAAATCTCCGGTGCATTGAGATTTCCAAGTTTATTCGTCAACTGAACAACGGAACCGGTGGCAAGATCCATTTCATATATTTCGTAGAAATTTGCCTCACGAAAAGCCGCGTAAACCACACTCTTTCCATCAGGAGATAATGATGGGTAGTAATGTTGTTTATTGTCGTCCGTCGTCAGGCGGCGATAACCCGTACCGTCTGCATTGATAATACAGATCTGGTTACTGGCCTGCACTCTAAATAATTGACATGTAAAAACGATCCGCCCGGTTGGCAGATCTTTGGACGAAGGAGTTGAGACCACCTCTGTGAGCATGACTGGCGTGGCAAGAGAAAAAGAGGTGGCGGTTTGGGCAGGCTGTGTATCAAGAGGGTTAGCCGGTTTCGGGGTGGAAGCCGATAAGGTCGCGAATAGGTCTGGCGTTGGGGTTGAAGTGGAAGCCCCGGCATTACAGGCAAGCAGTGCGAGAAAAATACCAACCAGGATGAAAATCCGTTTATCCATTTGCACCTCAATTATCCATGCAGGAATAGTATTCTACTCCTCTACGATCATCGTTCCCAACACCCTTTGACGTGCCCCTTCAATGTGTTCCAGCATCGCAATCTTGGACTGGGCAGGGTCGCGTTGACGAAAAATATTCACAATGTGACGGTGTTCACCGATCGACTCCCCCACACCACCGTCCCTTTGCCAGGCGGCATAATTGAAGCGTGTTGCCACTTGATGTAAATGTAACAAATATCGACTAAGATAACGATTCCCGGTTGCTTCCGCCAAAATGCAGTGGAAATCATAGTCCAGATCAGCCAGGTTGGCGAAATCATTTTTTGCAGCAGCAGTTTCAGCCAGCATGACTATTTCATCCAGGCGGACAAATTGTTCATCGGTCAGGCGTCGACAAGCCAGGGATGCAGCCGAGCCAATAACCATGCTCATCGCATCCATCACTTCGATAAAGTCAAACACAGCCAGAGGAGTAATGACCGCCCCATGTTGGGGAATCATCTGCAGCAGGGATTGTTCTGCCAGGCGCTGGAAAGCCTCCCGCAAAGGAGTCCGCCCCCAACCATAGCGCTGCATCAACATGGCTTCGCTCACTGCGAGACCGGGTTGCAACTCGAGGGTTAGAATTAAGCGGCGCAATTCGTTTTGCACCTGGTCACTGGCGCGAGGTTTCTGAATATGGGTTGCCTTTGTCATAATGAATATTGTACAACAGTATACAATAAATATACAAGTTGGATATTTATTATTGACAGCTTGCCCTACTGGGAGTATATTTTTACCGTGCAAAGCGGAATGATTTTCGATATCAAGAAATATTCCATCAACGATGGACCTGGCATCCGGACAACCGTCTTTTTTAGCGGATGCCCGCTCTCCTGCTTATGGTGTCACAACCCGGAGAGTATCTCCTTTGTGCCGCAACTGCTCCATCGCCAGGGACGGTGCCTGATGTGCGGAGCATGTGTGGAGGCGTGTCCCGAAGGAGCAATTAGACTGGATTTCAACACCTCCAATGAGAGGACAGCCGAAAGTCAGAACACAATGGTGCCCGGGGCCGTGCTAACAGACAGACAAAAATGCACCAGGTGTCAGACCTGCATCGCAACTTGTTATTCCGGTGCGCGGCAGTTTTCGGGTCGTGAAGTCACTGTTCAAGAGGTAATGGAACAGGTAAAACGGGAAATTCCTTTTTATGAAGAATCGGATGGCGGCGTAACTTTTTCAGGCGGTGAACCGCTGATACAGCCGGGTTTTCTATCTGAATTGTTGGTTGCCTGCCGTGAACAGGAAATTCATACGGCAGTGGATACAAGCGGGTTTTCAAATTGGAATGTCTTCGAAAAAATTCGCAGGAACGTGGATTTATTCCTTTACGATTTAAAACTCATGGACAACGCACGTCACAAAGAAGTAACGGGAGTTCCCAACCCGGTGATTTTGGAGAATTTGCGAAAACTGGTCGAATATCAACATAAAGTCCTGGTCCGTATTCCACTGATTCCTGGCATTAATGATGACGAGGAAAATCTTGTGGAAAGCGCAAAATTCCTTGCCAGCCTGCCAAAGCTTGAAGGTGTCGAATTGATGGGATACCATGACATCGCCCAGGCAAAATATGAAGCCCTCTCACGTGACTATAAACTAGCTGGTACAAAACCTCCAACAGAAGAAGCCATGCTCCGGGCGGCAGAATTTCTTAAAAGTTATAACCTGAAAATTATCTTAAGATAGCCATTTTTCATACATCTAGAACCAATTCACTCACCCTTTCGGAGGTTCCCATGCCAATTACTGATCGTATAAAAACACTGCGTGAAAAAAGCCTGAACGCCAAAGAGACCCTTTCAAGCGAACGCGCCGAATTGCTGACCGCTTTCTACCAGCAGGAGACTGGTTTGCTATCCACACCAGTCAAGCGCGCAAAATCGTTCGCCTATTTGCTGGAGCACAAACACATCGAGATATATCCCGGCGAGTTAATGGTCGGCGAAAAAGGTCCCGCGCCTAAAACCGCACCAACCTTCCCAGAGTTATGCTGTCACTCACTCAGCGACCTGGACATCCTGAACAGCCGGGAAAAAACATCATTCCACGTTGAACCTGCCACCCGCCGTGCCTACCAGGAAACGGTCATCCCATTCTGGCAGAATAAATCCATGCGCGAACTGATCCTGAACGAAATGACGGAAGAATGGAAAGCAGCCTATGAAGCCGGAATTTTTACCGAGTTTATGGAGCAGCGCGCACCTGGCCACACCGTACTAGATGACAAGATCTACCACAAAGGCATGCTCGATTTTCAGGCAGAGATTGACCGCCGTCTCTCAGCCTTAGACTTTCTAAATGACCCCGAAGCCTACGACAAGCAGGAGGAACTGCGTGCCATGCATATCGCTGCTGGGGCATTGATCCGTTTCGGGGAGAGATATGCCCAAATGGCGGAGGAACAAGCTGAGGCGGAGGCAGATCCGCTAAGGCGGCTGGAACTTGAAAAAATCGCATCCGTCTGCCGCCATGTTCCTGCACACGCCCCATCAGACTTCCACGAAGCATTGCAATACTATTGGTTCGTCCATCTGGGCGTAACCACTGAACTTAACACCTGGGACGCTTTCTGCCCCGGAAAACTTGACCAGCACTTGCTGCAGTTCTACGACCTGAACAAGCATGGAAGAGAGTATTACGAGGAATTGCTGCACTCTTTCTGGATCAAGTTCAACAACCAACCCGCTCCACCCAAAGTAGGTGTGACTGCCGCCGAAAGCGGGACTTATACCGACTTCGCCCAAATTAACATAGGTGGCCTGCGTCCCGATGGATCGGACGGTGTCAACGAGGTCTCATACTTGCTGTTGGATGTGATCGAAGAAATGCGCCTGCTGCAGCCATCATCATCTGTGCAGGTCAGCAAGAAGAATCCCGATAAATTTGTGCGGCGCGCCGCCAGGATCATTCGCACCGGGTTTGGACAACCATCCATTTTCAACGCCGATCTGATCGTGCAGGAATTGGTGCGGATGGGGAAAGACGTCACTGATGCGCGCTGCGGCGGATCGAGCGGCTGCGTGGAAGTTGGTGCCTTTGGCAAGGAAGCCTATATTTTGACTGGCTATTTCAATCTACCGAAGGTGTTGGAGTTGACGCTACATAGTGGAATCGACCCGCGAACCGGGCGCAAACTGGGGCTTGAAACCGGTGACCCGCGCACGTTCACCTCATTCGACGAACTATTCGCCGCCTTTGAACAGCAGGTGCTGCACTTTGTTGATATCAAAGTGCGGGGAAATAATGTCATCGAAAACCTGTATGCAAAATACATGCCCTCGCCCTTCCTTTCGCTGCTGACTGACGACTGCATCGCCCGAGGCAAAGATTATCACGCAGGGGGAGCACGTTATAACACCTCCTACATTCAAGGCGTTGGGGTCGGAACGATGACCGATATTTTATCCGCAATCAAAAAGCACATTTTTGAAGACAAAGTTATGGACATGTCAGCCTTGCTCTCGATCCTGGCCTCGGACTTTAACGGGTTCGAGCGCGAACGTCAAATGCTGTTGAATCGCACTCCGCGATACGGCAACGACGATGACGCCGCTGACAATTTGATGGTGCGCGTCTTTGAGGCTTACTATAATGCAGTGGATGGGCGCAGGAATATGCGCGGCGGTGAATACCATATCAATCTGCTGCCAACAACCTGTCACATATACTTCGGCTCGGTAACGGGGGCAACGGCTGATGGACGTAAAGCCTGGACACCACTATCCGAAGGCGTCTCCCCTGTGCAGGGAGCGGACAGAAACGGTCCAACCGCAGCTGCACGCTCAGTTTCCAAAATGGATCATGCCCGCACAGGCGGAACCCTGCTCAACCAAAAATTCACACCGCAGGTACTGGCAAACGATGAGGGACTTGACAAACTCGTCAGCCTGGTGCGCGGGTACTTCAAACTGGATGGCCACCACATCCAATTTAACGTGGTGGATGCAGAAACACTCAAAGCAGCGCAAGCCAACCCCGGGGAGTACCGCTCATTAATTGTCCGCGTGGCTGGTTACAGCGATTACTTCTGTGATCTGAGTAAAACCTTGCAGGATGAAATTATTGCAAGAACAGAGCATGAAGGGTTTTGATAACACCTGTTTTCAGTGTCACTGGGTTGGGAACCAGGATTCAAGGATGGATAAGCAAAAAGGGCTCTCAGGGTTTTAGACCTGAGAGCCCTTTTTTTAATGTCAATTTTTCACTTTCTACTTATTACTTTCCCGCTCCCACAACTCCTTTGCTATCATTTCCTGATCCACAGGGAGTTTGAAAATTCTTACACCCACCGCGTTATAAATGGCGTTGGTAATGGCGGGTGTGGTGGGGATGCTGGATACTTCGCCAACGCCCTTCGCACCATAAGGACCTGCTTCCACAGGATGCTCAACGATGATGGAGGTGATCTCAGGGGTGAGCATGATGCCGGGCACACGGTAACGGGCGAGATGGTCTGTGACCACGTTGCCGTTCTCGACAATAAACTCTTCGGTAAGGCAGTTGCCTAGACCCATCATCACGCCGCCTTCGACCTGTCCCTGCAAGCCGAGAGGGTTGACCGCCATGCCCACGTCGTTGGCAGAGATAACCTTAAGCACGCGCACCTCACCCGTTAATTTGTTCACTTCCACTTCGGCGGCTTGGGTGGCAAAGGAGAATGCGAAATGCATGTCACCGCCTTCCCCAAGTGGTTTAGTCTTGGGCGCTTCATATTCATAGCGGACAAGCGGCTTCTGTCCCATCCCCATCATTTCCTTATAGATTTCCGCGTAGGTCATTGAATGTCCGTTAACATGGACAATACCATCTTCAAAGCGTATCTGCTCGGGGCGCACATCATACTTCTCCGCCATCGTGGCAGAGATTTGCTCACGCAGGGTCTTTGCAGCATAGCGTGACGCATTACCTGTAACAAAGGTCTGACGGGAGGCCGTGGTTGGCCCACCATTCGGAGTCAGGTCGGTATCCATGACAAGGACACTGACTTTCTCAGGTGCAATTGACATTTCTTCCGAAACCACCAGGCGCATAACGGTGACGAGTCCCTGCCCAAGTTCAGCGGCTGAACTGCGGACCTGGAAAGTACCATCTTCGTACAGCTCGACATCTGCACCTGATTTATCAGGCGCACCGCCGCCAAGTCCCGTGTTTTTATAGGCAGAAGCATATCCCCAGGCACGCACCAGGTTCGGGTTCTCAGGATCAACTTTCGGACTGAATGGATTTGGATCGACCCTCCGCATTTCCGCTTCCACTTTATCGATACATTCCGTCAAACCCACCGAATCACGCAGGACCTGTCCTGTATTGGTGATGCTTCCAACATGCAGCGCATTCATCCGGCGCAGTTCCACGCGATCCATCTTCAATTTTTCAGCAAGCATATCCATCATCGATTCAACAGCAAAAGCGGACTGCGTTACACCAAATCCGCGGAATGCACCCGAAGGTGGGTTGTTGGTGTACATGGCATAACAATCAGCACGGACGTTTTCAATATCGTAGGGACCTGCCGAATGCGTGGTGGCACGGGTCATTACTTTTTCGCCGAGCGACGCATACGCACCTGTGTCACCATATAACTCGGTATCCATGGCAACAATGCGCCCATCTTTCTTTGCCCCAACTTTAACCCGGATTTGAGTGGCATGGCGCTTGGGGTGCACAAGCAAACTTTCCTGACGGTCAAACAACAATTTTACAGGACGCTGGGTCACGTTGGCAAGCAGGGCAACATGGATCTGTCCCATGATGTCTTCCTTGCCGCCAAAACCGCCGCCCATCAACTGCCCAACAATGCGCACCCGTTCTTCATCCCACCCTAATGCACGCGCCACCTGGGTTTTATCCTGATATGGAATTTGTGAGCCGACATAAATTTCCATACGCCCATTTTCTAGCGGCACCCCAATGCTGCACTCAGGTTCGATGAAAGCATGGTCGGTGGTTGGGGTGTGGAAGGTGTGTTCGAGGACCACATCAGCACTGGCAAAACCCGCATCCATGTCACCTTTGCGGACTTTAATGTGCTTGAGCAGGTTGCCTTTCTCATGGATCTGCGGCACACCATCCTGGCGTGCCTGAACAGGGTTGGTAATTATAGGTTGCAGGTCAAACTCCGCTTCAATCAACCCGGATGCCTGGTCGGCGATCTCCTGGGTTTCCGCGGCGACAATGGCAAGCGCATCGCCCACATAGCGAACACGCTCCCCAATACCCACCATGACAGGCCAGTCATAGATGACCAACCCGTGATTGTGTTCGCCGGGGATGTCATCCGCGGTTAAGACCGCCAGGACACCCTTCAATGCTTTTGCCTTGGAAATATCCAGTTTCGTTAGAAACCCATGCGGGATCATGGCGCGTTTGGCTTTTGCAAATAACATGCCGTCAAATGTCAGGTCATCAGTATAGATAGCCTTGCCCGTTACCTTTTCAACTGCTTCAGGGCGCAAGTGTTTATGTCCAACCGTTTTGTGCGTGTGAATAGAATCGGGTATGTGATCTGGCTTTTGAACAGGCTCACCGGTACGCAAAGCTTGCGCCGCGGCAAGGATGGCATTTTGGATGGAAGGATAACCCGCGCAACGACAGAGTGTATCCTTTAACGCAAAACGAACATCGTCACTGGTGGGATCCGGGTTGCGTTTGAGCAGGGCATAAGCAGTCATAATTTGACCGGGGATGCAGAATCCGCATTGAACTGCGCCATGTTCCACAAAAGCTTCCTGCAGTGGATGCAGCTTCATCTCTTCATGGACACGCTGGGCAAGTCCCTCGATGGTGACAATGGTCTTGCCATCCGCGCGCTCTGCGGGATAAACACAGGACATTGTCGGTTCACCGTTCACAAGGACAGTGCATGCCCCGCACTCAGCTTCCTCGCAGCCGATCTTTGTACCTGTGAGGTTAAGCCTTTGTCGAAGGAGGGTGGATAAAGTCTCGCCCGCAACGGGAGCAAGTGAATATTGTTTGCCATTGACTGATAGATTTATGTTTGACATACCATTAATCCTATTCTGCGCGTTTCCACGCTGCTTCAAATACATCTCTAAATAAACCGCCAACAATATGTTTGCGGTATTCTGCGCTGGCACGGCGGGCACTGGTGCGGAATTTGGCTTGACCCAGCAGAGCCTCAAGTGCATGGCTGAAAGTCTCTTCACTGAAAGATCGTCCACACAAGGCAGCTTCTGCTTCTGTAGCCCGGAAGGGAGTCGAGCCGCCGGGACCGACAGCGATATGAATATCCTTTACTGTATCTTTTTCACGTTCAAGCCAGACAGAGCAATTCAGAATGGGAAGCGCAACTCCCTGCGGGCGCATGATGCGTTTGAAGCAGGAGGCTTGTCCCTTTTTCAATTTGGGAAGGTAAAAGCCAACGATGATTTCTTCACTTTTATTAATGGAAGACTTTCCCGGCCCGAGGAAAAGCGAAGTAAATGGCATTCGGCGGACACCTGCAGGACTCGCAACCTCAGCTTGCGCATCGAGGGCGGTAAGGGCGATGGTCCCATCTGCAGCGGGGAGTGCGTGCGCCACATTTCCCCCGATGGTGGCGGTGTTACGGACTTGTGGTCCTGCGATCAAATTACAGGCTTCGACCAATGCCTGGGCGTGGTCACCCACTAAAGGATCTGTCGCAACCTGGTTGACTGCAACGGAGGCGCCGATAAAAAGTTCATCCCCCCTCAACTCAAGGACGGTCATCTCCCTGATAAATGTCAGATCAATTAGAGTATGGACGGGTGAATGACGACCTTGTTTTAGGTCAAGCATCAAGTCTGTACCGCCTGCAATGGGCATTGCAGGGCCAGGTGCAGATGTTAGCGCTTGAATTGCTTCTGCAATCGAAGCGGGTCTTTTGTATTCCTGCCAAAGGTTCATAGTGGTTTCCTCTTTCTTGCTAAGCGGCGGCACTTTTCGATGGGGTCTAACCCAACGCCGCTGATGCACTTCGCAAACAGCGACCACCGAACCGATGATTTATATTTTACTGCTTTTCCTGCACATTAAAAATTATGCGGGTGTTTCTTCAGGATGAACACCTGCCATTAATAAGCCAAGTTTTGCCGGAGTGGCTTCAGCGCGTGGAACAATATCCATGACCTGGCCTTCGTAGATGACAGCAATGCGGTCGGAAAGTGCAAGGATCTCATCAAGGTCTTCGGATATAAGCATGATCGCCACGCCTTGTTTTCGTTGTTCAAGCAATTGCTCACGGACGTACTCAGTCGCGCCAATATCCAGTCCGCGGGTGGGTTGGGCAGCAATGATGACACGCGGGGTGCGAAAAATTTCACGTGCCAGGACGATCTTTTGAATATTACCGCCGGAAAGATTTTTGGCATGGGTTTCACGCGAAGGAGTCTTAACATGAAATTTTTTGATCAATTGGTCGGCATGTTGGGAAATTTCGCGCAGGTTGAGAAATCCATAACGTGAGTAAGGCATTTTTTCATGCTCACGCAGGATCATATTTTCAGCAACTGTGAAATCCTTGATCATCCCATCGCGCATACGTTCTTCAGGGATGTAGGAAAGCATCCGGTCTGTGACATCAGATGGGGAAAACCCGGTGATGTCATTTCCTTCCAAAAAGACCTGTCCGCCTGTTGTTTTCCGCAAACCTGTAATGGTTTCCGCCAACTCGCGTTGACCATTACCAGAGACTCCCGCAATACCCAAAATTTCACCCGAGCAAACATCAATGCTGATGCCGCGCAAGCCTGGTGTCCCACGGTCACTGCCACAGGATACATCTTTGAGCTGCAAGCGGGGACCACCACACTCCACTTGTCCGCGATCCGGGGTAAATCCGACTTCACGTCCAACCATCCAGTTGGCAAGGTCTTGTTTGGTGGTTTCAGACGTGAGGCGCGTACCGATCATACGTCCATCACGCAGAACAGAAATGCGATGGCTGATTTCAACCACTTCATGCAGTTTGTGAGAAATAAAAACAAGCCCGTGCCCATCCCTGACCATCTGATTCATAATGACGAATAATTCATCCACTTCCTGCGGGGTGAGAACAGCGGTTGGCTCGTCAAGGATAAGCAAGGCTGCCCCGCGATACAGGGCTTTAATAATTTCCACCCGTTGCTGCTGCCCCACAGATAACTGCCAGATATAGGCCGATGGGTCAATTCTCAGACCATAGATATCTGCCAGTTCGACGATCCGTTTCGAAACGCGGTCAAGGTCTGTCAGCGCACCACGGGAGGATGGCAGTCCCAGTGCAACATTTTCAGCCACGGTCATGGTCTGCACCAGCATAAAATGCTGGTGGATCATGCCAATGCCGAGATTGATCGAATCTGTGGGTGAAGAAATTCTGACTGGCTTGCCGTTGATCAATACCTCGCCTTCGTCAGGATGATATAAACCATACAGGATTTTCATCAACGTGCTTTTACCCGCGCCATTTTCGCCCAAAAGGGCATGGACTTCACCAGATTTCACATCGAAGTCAACATGATCACTGGCAAGCACACCAGGGAATCTCTTGGTAATGCCGCGCATTTCCAGGCTATTGATACGAGCCCGTCCAGAGGGGAGTTTATCGGTTTCGCTCATGGGTGCCATCCTAAAAATTGGATTAGACCTGACAGGTTTAGGAAAACCTGTCAGGTCTTTTTCTATAAGAGACTACGGCAGAGCAATTGTAATCGTGCCGTCAACGATACCTTTGATGGTCTCGTCAGCCAAAGCTTTGGCTTCATCAGACAGCGCGTAATCTGCGTTAAATTCGATCACCTGTCCGCCATTGGCAAGATTGGCAGCAAAGGACTGTCCACCGAGGGTGCCTTCCTGAATGAGACCGATCATCTCATTGAGCATGACTTCCCAGTGATACACCTGGCTGGCTACCACAATCGATGGGGCAAGCGACGCCTGATTGGATTGAGTACCGAACCACAAGGCATTGGCTTCCTCGGCCTTTCCGATCGCGCCGACAACCATCTGAGCAGAGCCGGTCAAAACATCGGCGCCAGCGGCAATGTGGGTGGTGGCAGCTTCGGAGGCAAGAGCAACATCCGAGAAGGAACCAATATAATTAACGTTCACCTGGATCGCGGGATCAGTCGCAACAACACCAGCTTTGAAACCATCAACATACAACTTGGCATCACCGGTTTCAATCGGTCCAACAATACCGATCACTTTGCTGGTGCTGAGGGAAGCTGCCAATACGCCGTTAACATAGCCGCCTTCCTGGGACAATGCTTCATAGGCGAATACATTGGGGAGACCAAATGTATCAACTGTTGTACCCCAGGCAAAACTGGTTTCGGGGAAGTCGGGGGCAATTTCCTGTAAAGAGGAACCGTACTGTGAACCATGGGCGATAATCAGATCGAAACCCTGGGTGGCATAATCACGGATGGCGGCAGCGGCATCGTCCACAACGAACATGCCTTCAGAATAAACGAACTCGAACTTATCTGCACCCATCTCTTCCTGAACGCGGACGAGGGCATCGTACATGGATTGACCAAACGCCAGGTCAGTGGTGGCACTGGGCATTACAACGGCCACGCGGAACGGTTCAGCCATGACTGGTGCTTCAGTAGCAGCGGGTGCTTCAGTGGCAACAGCGGGAGCCTCAGTGGCAGCAGGCGCTTCAGCAGCGGGGGCTTCAGTGGCAACGGCGGGAGCGCCGCAGGCACTTAAGACAAGCGCCATGGTGAGTAAAAACCAAACAATTTTTTTCATCTTCTTCTCCTTGGATAGTGTTTATTACTTTTCTTTCGACGGGACAAATATCCTGTTTCGAAATTCAAATTAACATGTCAGGCTGAGGGTCCACCTCCTTGTCATGGATTAATCGCCCCGCTCAAAGGGCTTCGTCAACGCTGACGGGGCGCGAACTTTCGATACTGTGGCTACCAACACCAAAATCGTCACTACATACGGCATCATCACCGCAATATCAGAAGGAATGGGAATGCTCAATACCTGCACCCACAATTGCAGGGAATTTATCAAACTAAACAATAAAGCGCCGCCTAAAACGCCAATGGGGCGCCATGCGCCAAAGTAAACCAACGCCACCGCAATAAAGCCAAGTCCGCTGGTCATATTCTGCTGGAAAACATTCAGTAAAGCGATGGACAGGGATGCACCGGCAATCCCGGAAAGCGTTCCGCCAAGGATGATGGTGAAATATCGAATACGGGACACGCTTACACCGAGTGAATCCGCCGCATCGGGGTTTTCACCCACCGAACGGATCTTCAACCCCAGGGTGGTCTTATTCAATACGAACCAGGCAATAGGCACAAGCAAATATGCGATATAGACCAGAATATTCTGGCTAAAGAAAATTTTACCGATTCCAGGAATATCGCTCAAACCCGGGATATAAATTTCTGGAAAACCTTTAACTGTTTCCACTGTACCCATTAACTTTTGGAACAGCAAATCGCTCATGCCCAGGCCGAAGAGATAGAAACCGATACCGCTGATACCCTGTTCGGCATGTAAATTGACGGTCACATATGCCATGGCAAGCCCCATCAACGCACCAACGATCATGGCAGTAAACAGACCAAGCCACAAATTCCCGGTTGTAAGCGCGACATAAAACGCGGCAAAAGCACCTAACAGCATTTGTCCTTCAACGCCCAGATTAAGCACGCCGCTTTTTTGTCCAAAGGTTTCACCAATTGCGGCAAATAAATATGGAGTGGATAGGCGAATTCCAGATGCCAAAATGCCGATCAGCACGGTGACAGTAAAGAGATCAGATATCATGAACCCACCTCCGCTTGCTGGATTTTTTTATTTCCTGCTTCAACTGCAGGGGGTGGAGTTTCATCATCCCGTTTGGCAACCGCCTCCCGCCTTCGTTGTCGTCTCTTGCGAATAATTTCACTACTGACAACAAATACAACCACCAATCCATTTAAGGCAGTGATCAATGCAGAAGGAACCTGAACCACCCTTTGCATTTTGTTAGCGCCCACCAAAAGCGCACCAAATAAGATCGATGCAGGGATGGTCAGGATCGGATGCAAACCGCCAAATAAGGCAGCAACAATCCCATTGAACCCGGCGCTTCCTGTAAAGCCGGATGATGATCCATCAGTGATCATGCGGTAATTCACACCAAAAACCTGAGTCGCCCCGGCCAGTCCGGCAAAAGCGCCGCTCAGCAACAAGGCAAGAACCATATAACGCTGAACCTTAATGCCCGCATAACGTGAAGCATGCGGGTTCTGTCCCACCGCGCGGATGCGATATCCAAGTGTAGTACGCCATAAAAGGATGTAAACAAGGACGGCAAAGATCACCGCGATCAATGCGCCAAGATGCAAACGGGTCGGCGCCAATCGCGGCAGGCGGAAAATTTCCTCCAGGCGTGCAGTTTGAGGAATTTGTGAAGCCATCTCTGCCTGTGCAGGATCGATCATCGGCCCGCGAAGAAGGAAGTTCATCAGCTGGACTGCTATGGCATTCATCATTACTGTGCTGAGGATTTCGTTCACACTGAAATAGGCTTTGAGCACCCCCGGAATTCCTCCCCAAATAGCCCCGCCCAAAAAACCCGCCATCATGGAAAGAGTGATCGTCAACCAGCCAGGAAGGCCGGTGAAATTCAAGCCAACCCACGTCGCGAGGACTGCGCCAATGATCATTTGTCCTTCACCGCCAATGTTAATCACATCGCCGCGAAATGAGATGCAAATGCCGATCCCCACCAACAACAAAGGGGTTGCCTTGACCAGTGTTTCTGCAAAGGCATTGGAACTTCCAAAGGCACCATCCCAAAGTGCGGCATACGCCTCAACAGGGTTGACTTTGAGAAAGAGGAGCATCACTGCTCCTACGGCAAGCGCGGCAAGCGTGGCGATAACCGGCAATAAGGCGTCAAAAAGGGAACCAAGTTTTTGTTGCATCAGGACATCATCCTCTCAGGGTCGAATTTCGGGACACAAGAAAAAACAAGCGCGTCAACTCCACGCCTGCGCCAAACTCAAATGCAGGAACGAATCGTCAAAAACATTCACACCCAATGCAAGGGGCATGTTGTTTTTTCCGTAAAATATTGTTTGCAATTGCAAAATTGCCCTGCCAGCTTTGCCACTCAAAAACTCCTGAGCATCAGCAGCCATCAAAGTAGAGCGTATGTCGGTCAAAACAAATGAGATCTTTTGATGAAAATATTGTTCAAAAATTTCACGGATATGAAGTTTGCCGTCGATGTTCTCGATCGGCGCACGAAGCAGGGAATACGGGATCACATTGTCTGCCAAAATGACAGGCTGTTGATCAGCATAAAATAACCGCTGCAGACAGATCAATTCCTCCCCTTCCTCCAACGCCAGAACGAGCGCCTCTTTTTCAGTGGCGGGTCTGCGATCGATGGAAAGAAAACGGATGGAAGGATTGTAGCCATTCCCTGATATCAACTCCGCCAGATCCCACAAATTCCCAAAGTGAGCACTGGTTTCATTTACATGTTCATTGACGTAGGTACCATTCCCTTGTTTACGAAGAATAAATCCATTGGCTGCCAGTTTGGCAAGTGCAGTACGCACTGTGGCTCGGCTTACCCCCAACTCATCAGACAATTCACTTTCAGACGGTATACGACTACCCGGCAAATATATGCCATCCCGGATTCTCTCAAGGAGGATTTCATCTACCTGATTAGCAATAGACTTCGATTGAAGTATTCGCATGGGTTGTGAAAAATTAAAGGATAGTCGTCTGACGTTTGTTCATTTGTACCATAATTCACATGGATTTTCAAGAGGCAATTTTCACCACAAAGTTGTCTGACATAATATTCCATTCCCAAAGTTATAGGTAGGAATATCAAAAATCCCATTGGGGTGGTATACAACCTATCCCAATGGGATTAACACAATGATTTTTTATTTCCCGCGTTCGCCTCGGATGTACGGATTGCCAAGTGCAGCGGGTGCGCCCAGTCGTTTCCGCATGGCCTCTCTCGATCCGATCACCAACACAATGACCGTGAATGCATACGGCAACATCTGCAGGAAGAAACCCCAATAAGGATTGTAATAAAACGGATTATTCAGCCCAAATATAATTGTTGGTCCTTGAACATCCAAAATAAGGCGGCGGAGTGCGCCAAAAGCGTACGAGCCAAACATCGCGCGAACAGGGTCCCATTGAGCAAAAATAACCAGCCCAACCGCGATCCACCCCTGACCTGCGGTGGTCAACTCACTAAACCAGCCTGGCGCAACCGCAAGGCTGATGGTCGCACCTGCCAGGCCCGCTAACATCCCGCCGACAAAGACATAGAAATATCGCAGGCCAAACACACTGATGCCAAGTGAATCCACAGCAGAAGGATATTCACCGACTGAACGCAAGTTGAGCCCAGGGCGTGTATGGTTAATAAAGTACCAGGTGAGCGGCGTAAACAAGTAGCCGATGTAAACCAGTACACTTTGTTTTGTAAACAATATTGGACCAAGAATCGGGATTTGCGACAGGACAGGAATTGAAAAATTTGGCAGGAGGGAAACGGTGCCAGCTTTGCTCAAGCCTTCGCCCAACACCAGGCTGATGCCTGTGCCAAGGAAGGTAAGCGCAAGCCCGCTCACCACCTGGTCTGCCTGCAATGTAATGGTTATGAAAGCATGGATCTGGCTGATCAGCCCAGCTGCAAACATTGCCGCAAGCACACCGAGCCACGGATTTCCTGTGGCAATGGTCGTGCTAAACGCCGTCATCGCGCCGATCAGCATCATGCCTTCCACCCCAAGATTCAATACGCCAGAGCGCTCGGCCAAGATCTCACCAATTGTGGCAAATAACAGCACTGTACCAGTGGCAACGCCTGCCTGAAGTATGATGATTGGATCCATGTTTATTCCTCCGCGTCTGCGCGTACGATGCGGACACGATACCGCAGTAAAAAGTCACTGGCAATGAGCGAGACCAGGATAATACCCTGGATCATCTTAGGCACACCCGACGGCTGGATTTCACGCCCTGCCAAAATCAACGCGCCAAACAAAACCGAAACCACAACAATCACCAGCGGATTAAGTTTTGCCAGCCAGGCTACAATGATGCCGGTAAAACCATAGCCGGCGGCGATTGGCGCAGTCTGCAAGCGGTGCACCACACCGGATACTTCACTCATGCCGCCCAACCCAGCCAGAGCACCGGATAACATCATGACATAAATGATGTTGCTGGTAATATTGATGCCGGCATATTTGGCGGCTTGAGCATTATCGCCAATCAGTCGGATCTCATACCCCCAACGGCTGCGATATACGATCAACCACAAAATGATGGCCGCAACGATCCCGATCAGCAAACCTGCATGGGTTGTTAGCCCCCGAAAAATAGGGATCTCCTTTGCATACTCGGCCAGGCGCGGTAACCAGGCGACATTTGGAAATTTGGGGGACATTTGGAAACCGCCCTCAGACCAAACACCGAAAATCCAAAAATTGACCCATGCCACCGCGATGTAGTTCAACATCAATGTGCTGATTATTTCATTTACATTAAGCTTGGCTTTTAAATAACCCGGTATAAATCCCCAAATTGCGCCCATCCCCATGCCAGCCAACGCCATCACGGTCAGGTACAACCAACGGGGAGTCTCTTCGGACAACACAGGTGCAAGCACAATTGCGCTTGCACCAAATGCACCCATGATGAACTGTCCTTCAGCGCCGATGTTCCACAGTTTCATACGAAACGCCACCGAACATGCCAGGGCAACCAACAGGATAGGTGTGGCTTTCACGATCGTATCAGACAACACACCAATGTCACCGAACGAAGCCTTTGCAATATGTTGATAAGAACGTATCGGGTCGCCGCCTGCAAATGAAATCAAAATCCCGCCCAAAAACAGCGCAAAAACGATCGCTCCAAGTGAAACCAGCAATGGGTACCATGCCGGAGGAACGTCCAAACGCGGTTCAACACGAATTTTATAGCCCGATCGTTTTTTTTGTAGGGAAGTTGACTCAGCCATTTGCGCCGACTCCTTCTTTTTGGATTTGATCCAATGGGGTGCCTGTCATCATCAAGCCAATGGTTTCAATAAGACTTTCATCTGGCTCCACTCCCCCAACCTTGACCTCACCCATGGATTTACCTTCGTAAATCACGTACACACGGTCACTCAACGACAGCAACTCTTCCAGTTCTTCAGAGATGAGAAGAACCCCTGCTCCCGATTCGCGCTGCGCCATCAACAAACGATGAACACCTTCGATCGCGCCAACATCCAACCCACGCGTGGGCTGTACTGCGACCATAAAATTGGGTAAGCCTGAAATTTCACGCGCAAGAATCACACGCTGCAAATTTCCACCCGAAAGCAGGCGGACTGGTGTGGATACATTTGGCACAATAATGTCATACGCTTGTTTAAGTTCCCTGGCAAGTTTTTCCGCTGCGCTCATATCCAGCATACCCGCATGAGAGATCGGCGGCTGGCGGTATTTTTTCATGATCACATTGTCGGTCACACTCAGGTTTGGAGCGCTCCCAACGTGGTTTCGATCTTCAGGAACATATGCCATACCGTGCTGTATCCCAAACAGGGTATTATGGTTGGTCAGTGATTCACTATTTAGAATTACCTGACCCTGTTTGCATTTACGCATGCTGGCAATGACCTGTGATAGTTCTGATTGTCCGTTCCCCGCCACGCCGGCCACACCAACAATTTCGCCTGCGCGCACATTGAGGGAAAATCCACGCAGGGCGGGCAGACCCTTGTCATTATCCGCATGGATATCTTTAACTTCCAATACAATTTTGCCAGGATTCCCGGGCTTTTTCTCCAGTGCAAAAACAACATCACGTCCCACCATCAAGCGTGCAAGTTCCTGGCGTGTTGCTCCCCTGGAGGGCACGCTCGTGGCGGTTGCAACACCACGCCGTAAAACGCTCACGCGGTCTGCAATGGCAGTCACTTCCTGTAATTTATGGCTGATAAAGATGACTGATTTCCCCTGCGCAACCATTGAGCGTAAAATATCAAACAAACCTTCAATTTCCGTCGGCGCAAGGACCGCTGTCGGCTCGTCCATGATCAGCACGTTCGCACCGCGGTACAACATCTTGAGAAGCTCAACACGCTGCTGTTCCCCAACGGAAAGCTGCCAGATCTTTGCCCGTGGATCCACCTTTAAACCAAAACGCTCACCGACTGCTGCCACTTTGGCGTCGTATTCCGGCAAGCGCATGAAAAATCGAGGGTCGTCCAGCCCAAGAAGGACGTTCTCGGTTACGGTCTGTGAAGGGACAAGCATAAAATGCTGATGGATCATGCCAATCCCTGATTTGATGGCATCCCGTGGCGAGTGAAACTCTACGGGCTTGCCCTTAACTTTAATAATTCCTGCTTCCTGCCGATATAAACCGGCAAGCACATTCATTAGGGTGCTTTTGCCAGCACCATTTTCCCCAAGTAAGGCATGGATCTCACCTGCGCGCAATTCAAAATCCACATGGTCATTTGCAAGCACGCCGGGAAATCGTTTAACAATGCCGCGCATTTCAACGGCAAATGGTGCATCGGGTGTGGGAGGTATTGTTTGGGTCACTGGAGCCTCTCCTGCATTAATGCAATTTCAGTTCAATAAAAGCTGAAAACATAAAGAGGGACCAGAACCCTTTGCAGAATTCTGGTCCTTCATACCAAATACGCTTATTGCGGAAGTTCAGCGGTAATGCCTTCAGCCCACCACTTCATACACACGTCAACCGTGCAGGGCAGACCATATTCAGGGAAGGCGTCAAGATCAACCTGTTCCAGGCTTTGACCTTCGGGCAGAACTACATTGCCTTTGTTGTCATTGATCGGACCCGTGAATACATCAAAGCGGGTGAATTCGCCGGCAATCATCTGGGCGAGGATTTCTTCAACCATGGCGATCACTTCAGGATCAAGATCCTTCACGCCGGGCTGCATTTCCTGTCCTTCCATGAAACCATAGAGACCCAAGGCACCGGTTTCGGCATCGAAATAATCCCAACCTGGCTCATAAGTGCCAGCAATGACTTTTTCGGCGATCCCGGAATAAACAGGACCCCAGACCCAGTAAGGAGCGGTTAAACAGGCATCCACTTTGCAGGAACCATACCAGTCATAAGTGACGCCCCACTTACCCTTTTCCTGGGCAACATCAGCGACAGCGGGGGTATCAGCACCGGTGAAAACAACCTGAGCACCGGCATCAAACAGGGAAGCAGCAGCTTCCTTTTCAATGATCGGGTCATGCCAGGTATTGAGCCAGCGGACATCCAGGGTACATTCGGGACAGGTCTTCTTCATACCAAGCGCAATCGCATTACCGAGGCGAATTTCTTCGGGGATCGGGAAGGTTGCCATGTAACCAAGTTTTGGATTGCCATCCTGCTTGGCGCGTGCGCCAGCAAGCATACCAGCCAAATACTTCATGTTTTCCATGGCGCCCATCAGGTTGCCGAAGTTGGTACCATTGGAGGCGATACCGGTGAGGTGAATATACATGACATCGGGAAATTCCTCAGCCACGGCAGCCATCGGGTCGCCAAAGCCAAAGGATGTACCAAAGATCAGATCAAAGCCCTTGCGGGACAAGCTGCGGAATACCTGTTCGGAATCTGCACCTTCGGGGACATTTTCAATATAGGCAGTATGCACATTTTCGACATTCTCTTCAATGTACACAAGACCTTCGTAATGAGCCTGTGACCAGCCGCCATCATCGTGCGGTCCGATCAAAACCATGGCTATGTTGAATTTACCTTCTACTGTTTCAGGAATTTGGAAACCACCAGCATCTTCGACAACAGGGGCTTCGGTGGCAGCGGGGGCTTCAGTGGCAGCAGGCGCTTCTGCGGCGGGAGCCTCAGCAGCAGGGGCTTCTGCGGGTGCACCGCCGCAAGCCGAGAGGACGAGCATGAGTGCCATGGCAAACATGGCAAGACGAGCAAAATTCTTACGCATTCTTTTCTTCTCCTTATGAAATTTGAGTTTTTCGACAACAAAACTTGCAAGGACAATATTTGGCTAATGCCTCCTTTCAAGTTGTCTAAACAATTTTACCAAATCAATTCGAACCGCTAAGGTAGACACCCAAACATACTTCGTACATTAACCAGAGTTGATTTCTGCTCCGGGGTACTTTTTGTTTCGCGTTCAATGCGATCCCATAATTTGCAAAGGAGCGGGGCGACATAATTTTTGGAAACCTTATAAGAAGCCTGAGACAATTCTACCGCTTTTTCCCAATCTGTTGTGTGAGCGTATCCCTCGATGAAAACAAATCGTTCAACCGGGTCATTGGGATAATCATCCAGGGCAAAAGCCGCATCACCCAGCTGGGTCACTGTTTCCCAATCTCCCAGTTGACGCGCAAGGTCGGCTTTCTCAAAATAATAGCACCAGCCATGAGCGGGTTCGGGCATGTACACCTCGGGCATACGCGCAATGGAATGTCTCAATATTGGCGCAGAGGAGGATAGGAGCGCAGCATTCCTTAAAAGGGAATCCTCAGGGATGAGGCGATTTTGGCTGTCAATTTCAGGATCGAGCAAACGCAAGCAACGTGGCGGCGAAAAATAAAAAACAACCGCCTGTGAAGTATTGCCAGCAAAATTTCCCGCCAGAAAATCATATTTTACAGGTGTGTCCAGGCTCAGGGACAGGTCAGTTCGGTTGGTGGGGTAGAACAAAACATAATCAACAATGTCCGTGTGATTATCAGGCGCATACACCCAATTCAACACCGCGCTTAATGAATTGTCTGCGTAATATTCCAGTTCTTCGTTGATCAAAACCACCGTGTTCTTTTCAAGTCCCGGCGCACGCCAGGTCATCTGCCAGAATAAATTTTTGTGATTCGTCCAATCGCGGCGAAACTCGTTTGCCCACAAGAACTGACGTCCCGCAGCGAGGGCAATAAAGCCAACCGCAAGTGGATATTTAATTTTTGATGGGACCAATTCAAGCAAGCCGGCGAATATAAAACTCACGCCGAGCAAAAAAGACAAAGTGGCACGATTGGCAGGAAATCCCAGGGAGACAGGGACATTTACCAGCCAGAAAGGAGGTCCGCCGAGCAATAACATGATCACACCAAGGGTAATGATCCATCGGGCTGAGCCTGGAAAAGCATCTCCGGTTGAGGGCTGGTTGCGCCACCCCAGCAGGATTAACGCCGACACAGCGATCACCACCATTAAGTAGATCAAAGTAATGCGCGGACCATCCGCCAATGGATCGGGAAATTGAAAAACCAGCGCCCACGCTGCACCACTCACCACCCATAGGCTGGAAAATATATTTTTGAAAAGAAGGGCAATGGTTTCAATTGGGGTTTTGAGAAGTTCGTTTTTGATGCTGAAACCATAAATTTGATTATTAAAAATGAAGAAACGAGAAAAAACCGCCAGGGCAAAAACAGCCAGGTATGGCGTCCACAAGCTGAAGGTACGCGTAAGGCGTCTCCTGGCGGGCAGGGATTCCGCTTCAAGCGAAGTCCAAATTAAAAAAGGTCGAATCAGTTCGAGGACGAAGAAATATTCCATCATCCACAGATTAAGTGCGGAAAATATCAGCGCTGGAATTGTTTTGCCGCGCAGCATGAGAAGGAAGGAGAAAAGAAAGAAAAAGAGAACAATAAAAAAATGACTATACAGATAACTTGCCCACTGTTGGTTAAACCCCGGGTACAGCAGGAACAACAAACTCAATACAAGCGCGAACTTTTGCCGCTGAGGGAATAATTTTTCGGCAATTGCCCACAAGGTGACTGCGCCGAGCCAGCGCCAAAACAAGGCAAAGACCTGCCAGTAAATTGGTTCATGCGGAAGAATACGAGTGGTAATTTGATAAAGCAGAGCCCAAACCGGGCGATTGGTGGAAAAGTACCGCGTCATCGCATCCGCGCCCAATTGGTAGCGAATCCACGACATTGGCAGATCATCCCAATAAAAACCAAGTTGCGGGATGAGCAAGCCATAAGCGAGGACTGTCGCGATGAGCAGGGTAAGTGCCGGGTGAAGGCGTTTCATATTTTATGCGTAATCCGTGTTTACAGTATTTATAAAGCTGGGTAGTCACTTAAGAAAAGCAACTACCCAGCTTTAAACTACGCATTTATGGAACGATCCTTGTACCTGTTTCGCCTTTGAGAGCGCGCCCGATATTTTCAGGATTGGTAATGAGCGCTTCCTTGCCGCCTTTCTCAAGATACACAATTGCTGCCTGGATCTTTGGCGCCATGGAACCTTTTGCAAAGTGAATGCCTTCAGCCAGATAGGCTTTGGCTTCCGTGACCGTCATTTTGTCGAGCCATTTTTGCTCGGGTTTGCCAAAATAAATCGCCACTTTTTCAACCGCAGTGGAGATGACAAACAATTCAGCCTTGATCTCCTGGGCCAGCAGGGATGAAGCAAAATCCTTATCGATCACAGCGGCGATACCTTCATAGTTGCCGTCACCCGGGTCGATCACAGGAATGCCGCCGCCGCCCACCGTGATGGTGATGATGCCTTTCTCGAGCAGAGTCTGAACGGTTTCCAGTTCAACGATCTCCTTTGGCAATGGAGAAGCGACCACACGGCGGAAGCCGCGCCCGGCATCTTCAACCACTGTCCAGCCTTGCTCACGCTGACGGCGTTCTGATTCGGCCTGATCCATGAAACTGCCGATTGGCTTGGTGGGTTTGGAAAAAGCGGGATCATCCCTATCCACCAGCACCTGGGTGATTACAGTGACCACTTTCTTCTTGATGCCGCGTTGATACAGAATATTTTGCAGGTTCTGTTGAAGAGCGTAGCCGATCGCGCCCTGGGTATCCGCGCCGCATACATCCAGCGGAACTTCGTGCATGCCAGCGGTCTTGGCGGCAATTTCAGAACGGCGCAAAATATAGCCGACCTGGGGGCCATTTCCGTGACCAATTGCCACGTCCCAGCCCTGCTCGATCATGTCTGCGATGTGCATGCATGTCTCTTTGGCGGCCTGGTACTGACTTTCAACGGTCACATTTTTATCATCTTTGATCAGTGAGTTGCCGCCGATGGCAATTACAGCGAGTTTGTTTGTCATAAGTTCGCCTTAGCCCATCGTCAAAGCCATCACGGCTTTTTGCGCGTGCAGACGGTTCTCAGCTTCGTCAAATACCACGGACTGGGGACCATCCAGCACACTACTGGTGACTTCAACATCACGGTCGGCTGGCAGTGGGTGCATGTAGATCGCGCCCGGTTTTGCAACTTTTAATTTGGCATCGTCCATCAGCCAATTCTTATACATATCCTGGAGTTTCTTGCCTTCGACCTTGTCAGTTGTGGTCAAAAGGGGACCCCATGATTTTGCGTAGATAACATCAGCATCCTTGCAAGCCTCGGTCATGCCGTCTTTGGTGTCGATGATCTCAAAGTTCGTACCTGCGATCTTGGCTTGTTCCTTTGCCTGGGCTACGATCTCAGGCATCAAGGGGAATTCGGGCGGATAAGCCAGGGTAACATCCATTCCAAAACGCGGCATCTGGAGAATAAGTGACTGCGGCACGGAAATCGGCTTGAGGTAGGAGGCAGCATATGCCCAGGAAACAACGATCTTCTTCTTGCGTAGATCCTTGCCCTTCTTTTCCATGATGGTCATCAGGTCGGCAAGACATTGGAAGGGATGATACACATCACATTGCATGTTCAGAACGGGCGCCCGGCTGGATTTTGCAACCGCATTCAGGTATTTGTTACCGTCGCCATAGTCACAATGACGAATGGCAATGCCGTCAAAATACCGGCCAAAGATTTCGCCAATTTCAACCGGGGTATCACCATGCGAAATCTGGGTGGTATTGCTGTCGATAAAGGCACCATGCCCGCCCAATTGAGCCATGCCTGCTTCGAATGAGCCACGGGTGCGGGTGGATGAGAAGAAGAACAGCATTGCCAGCACCTTGTCGCGCAAATAGGGATGCGGTTCACCAAGGGCGCGTTTGCGCTTCAAATCCCAGGCAACTTCCAAAACGGTTTCGACTTCTTCTTTTGTGAAGTCGAGGTCTCCAATGAAATCACGACCACGAAAATTTGTTTGCATAATATTAGTCTCCTTAGTTTAGGTGTACGAGTACACAGATGGACGGGTCACTAAACATGCGTCCATCTGTGTACAGTTTTACATGTTTCGTTGCTTACTTGATCAGGCTCGCCACTACAGCATAAAACTCCGTCGATTTGACCATATCTTCGAGTGAAACGGAATCGCGTACGGTGTGAGCTGTTTCTTCATCACCAGGACCGAAGCCGATGGAGGGGATGCCAGCCTTGCCAGCCCAGTAGATGCCGTTGGTCGAAAAATTCCACTTGCCGCTTGGAACATCCTTTAAACCGATCTGTACGCGGGCTTCCTGTCCGGCCTTCACCAGCGGATGTTCCGCCTCAAGGGCCCAGGCGGGGAAGTATTTATCAACAGGGAAGACAAAACCAGTGTAGGAGGGTTCGTCATAGAAGAGTTCCTCAACCTTGACGGTACTCTTAAATTCAGCGGGGATCAGATCCTCGACCTCTTTCTTGACTTGCTCCTTGGTCTCGCCAAAGGTCATGCGGCGGTCAATGTAGATGATGGCTTCGTCCGGCACCGCATTAATGGACGGGGTCTGGACATGCATATCAGAAACGGTGATCTTGCCGTGTCCCAAAAATTCATGATCGCCTAGTTTGGGCTCGAGGTCACGGATACCTGCAATCACAGGCAGCAGTTTGTAAATGGCGTTATCACCGACATGATTGGAAGCAGCATGTGCCGATTTACCCTTGGAAGTAACCTTCATTTCAAGGCGACCCTTGTGACCACGATACACATTCATTTTGGTCGGCTCGCCGATGACAACAAAATCAGGCTTGATCTTCGGGTCAACTTCCACGAAGGTATTGGGTGCAATGCCGTCACACCACTCTTCCATATTGCCAAAGTAGTAGGCTGTCCAGCCATCGAGCAAACCGAGGTCGCGCGCAAAGGCAAGACCGTACACCATGCCCGGTGTACTGTTCTTTTCATCGCACGCGCCGCGAGCAAAGAGAACGCCGTCTTCGACTTTACCTATAAACGGATCCCATTCCCATTCGCCCGGGTCTCCAACGCCAACAGTATCGATGTGTGAATCAAAAACGATCACTTTTTTTCCGTTACCAATGCGTCCGATGGTGTTGCCCATTTTGTCGAAACGCACTTCGTCATAGCCAAGTTTCCTCATTTCCGCCTGAATGCGTTCGCCCACAGGTCCGATCTTTGACTCCATGGAAGGAATGGCTACAATATCACGCATGAATTTGATGATATCCTCACGGGATGCCTCCACCAGCTTCTGAAGTTCCTTTATTTTGTCTGTCATTTTTTTCTCCTTAATTTACAAATTGAAAGGTAAATACCAAATATTTTACATAACTCAACCACCAACTCGTCTTACGACATGAAAGTGGAAATAGCCCGGAATAAAATAGCTCATGGAATAATCCACAATCCTCCCGCCCCCATCAAATAATTGTGAATGGAAATGCAGCAATACATCGCCGCGTTGAATTTGAAGTGCTTTCGCAACTTCGGCAGTTGCACCGATTGCGCTAATATTGGCTCGGGAGGTTTTCAAAGAATCGCCACGACCCAATAAATGATCAAGAACAGACCCGTGAAAATCGGCGGGCAGATCATCCAGGTGCAGCACCTCTTCAGGCAGAATATCCACAAGATAAGCAACCGGACGCTCATCTGCGCAGATCACACGGCGGACCCGCAGCAAAGGCGCCCCCACAGCAAGGGTCAAATTTTCAGCGGTAGTCTCATCCGCCATAATTTGCTCCACACTTAAATTACTTACAGAAATCCCAAGACCCAAACGCTTCGCCATTGTCTCAAGACTTTCCAATACTTCGAGGCCGCTATCCAGCGCCTGCACCTTACCCACCACAAATGTACCAGATCCCTGCCTGCGGCGAACAAGTCCCTGGGTTTCAAAGGTACGCATGGCATCACGCAAAGTGGCGCGCGAAACACCCAGTTGTTTTGCAAGGTCGGGCTCTGAGGGCAGGCGCTGGCCCGCAGGCGTGCGGGCAATTAACCCAGCCAGGTCAGCCTGCAATCGTTGAAAAGGAAAATTCGACATGAAACCTCAATCATCCAACACAGAGATAAAATCAAAATTGGTTACATCCACCAGACCCATATCGGAGATACGGAGTTCAGGGATCACCACCAGTCCGAGCAAACTCAATTGCATGTTCGGGTTATTCAGTTCACAACCACAAGCCTTGAATCCTTCCAGCACTGAGATGGCTTTCTGCGCCACAATATCAGCGTGCTCATTTGACATCAAGCCAGCTATCGGTAGATCCACCAGCCCGACCACTTCGCCATCGATCACCACCACCTGACCACCGCCGCATTTGGCCAATTCATTCGCGGCGATCGCCATGTCCTCATCGTCCGTCCCCACCACGATCATGTTATGGCTGTCATGTACCACGGTCGAGGCAATGGCACACTTCCTTGTAAATTCAAATCCACTCACCAAACCCACCATGACCTTGCCCGTCGCACGATGACGTTCCACCACCGCGATCTTCGCGAGGTCGCGTTTCAGATCTGATCTAACTTCCCCATTCTCGGCTATTACTTTCATATGGAGATGACGTGTGGGAGCTTGATTCTCGATCACGCCGATGACATGCGCATCAACCTCAGACCTGTCTGCTGATCTCGTCCGAAGGGCAAAATCCGCCGCCTTGAGATTTCTCTTCAAGTGCACGGAACTTATGACCCATTTGGGATATTTCACTGACGGCAATTCAACCTGCAATTTACCGGCTTCCGCGATCACCTGTCCTTTGGCGATCACAACATCTGCTTTAAAATTCATCAGATCATTCACGAGCAGCACATCTCCCCACCGCCCGGGCGCGATCATGCCCATTTCCTTTGTCAGACCAAAATGCTCCGCTGTATTGATCGTCATCATTTGAAGGGCTGTCATTGGATTAAGTCCCTCACCTATTGCATGGCGCAGGACCCGATCCATATGACCTTCCTGCGCAAGGGTCGCGGCATGTGAGTCGTCTGTACAAAGAATGAACCTGTGTGAATCCAGTTTCTTTTCAGTGATTGCCTTGACCTGTGAAGCTACATCATGCCAGGCTGAACCGTAACGCAGCATGGCCTTCATTCCCTGCCGAACACGCTCGATGGCGTCTTCAACCCGTGTACCTTCGTGATCATCCTCTGCCCCACCGGCCACATATCCATGGAATGGCAGCCCCAGGTCAAGGGATGGATAATGCCCACCAATGGTCTTTCCAGCAGCATGGGTCGCGGTCATTTCATCAAGCATTTTCTTATCGCTCATAAAAACGCCGGGGAAATTCATCATCTCGCCAAGCCCGATGATCCCTTTCCAGGTCATGGCTTCCGCAACTTCCCTGGGACCAATCGAAGCGCCAGGGGTTTCAAATCCCGGGGAGGATGGCACACACGAAGGCATCTGCACCCAGACATGAATGGGTTGTTTGGCGGCTTCATCCACCATCAATTTGACGCCTTTCAAGCCAAAGACATTTGCGATCTCATGCGGGTCAATGAACATGCCCGTGGTACCACGCACAGCCGCCGCGCGGACAAATTCCGTGACTGTCACCATGCCCGATTCAACGTGCATGTGGCCGTCGAGCAGCCCTGGCACAAGATAACGCCCTTTGGCTTCAATGACCTTTGTTTTTTCTCCAATCGTGTGGCTGGCATCTGATCCAACATACGCAATGTGGCCATTGACTATGGCAATATCGGTATGCGGAACCATCTCGCCTGATTGCACGCTGACCCATCTGCCATCCCGGATCACGAGATCAGCCTTGGCGCGCCCCATTGCCACATTAACAAGAGCGGCTGTGAGTTTGGTGGATGTTGTCATTTCGGTTCTGTCACTCCTGCGAGACTGTTTTGCAGCCAAAAAATCTATAGGTCAGAGGCTATAATGTTGAAGAGGATATAAATCAAGTACGCCGCAGGGGGAATGGGCAAAACCCAGGCAAGCAAGGGTTCATTCCTGCTAATGGCAAAAGCGGATGCCAATAAAAACAACGGCATTAACCTCACAAATAAACGAAGACCCTCCCACGAACCCATTGTATAAGCGAAGGGAATGAACAAAAACGCGGCAAAGATCACCAAGCCGTCTTCTTTGCGAATTAATCCAAGCAGGATCAGGATCATCGTCACACCTGCGACGACCAATCCTGGAATCCCGTGCGAAAGCAAAAACAACACATTAGTTACAACGTCCATAACATTCCTCCTAGGCTGTCAACAATCGTTTGGCAGCTTTGTTATGCCTTTCAATCAACTTGTGTTCGTCCACCGTCGCCAGTTGACCTTGCCTGACAACATACTTCCCATTCACCACGGTGTAATCGACATTCATCGACTGTCCAAATACGATCGCCGAAACAGGATCGTGCATACCCGTATAAGCAAGTTTATTCAAGTTGACAGCAAAAAAGTCGGCACACTTTCCCGCTTCCAGGCTTCCGATATCAGTGCGGCCCAGGACCGCCGCGCCGCCGCGCGTGCCAAGATGCAAGGCTTGACGGGCGGTCATTAACTTGCGGTTGGGATCATTGGACAGGGAATAACCAGTCATCCCATCCTTCACCCGTGAGACCAGCATCGCGTTGCGGACTTCCGCCAGCAAATTCGAGCCATCATTGGAAGCAGAGCCGTCCACTCCCAGGCCGACATTGACACCAGCGGCGCGGTATTCCTTGACCGGCGCAATACCAGATGCAAGGCGCATATTGGAGGTCGGGCAATGTGCCACGCCGCAATCGTGTTTGGCGAAAACTTGAATTTCCTCGTCGTTCACCCATACTGCGTGCGCGAACCAGACGTCACCGCCGACCCAATCAACTTCCTGCATATAGCCCACCGGTCGATGTCCAAACATCTGCTGGCAAAATTGTTCTTCGTCTTCGGTTTCAGCCAGATGGGTATGTAAATGCACACCATATTCACGAGCTAATTTTGCCGACTGTTTCATCAGATCAGATGTGACACTGAACGGCGAACAAGGTGCAAGTACGATCTGGGTCATGGCGCCGGGTTTGGCATCGTGGTATTTTTCGATCAGACGCTGGGAATCCTTGAGAATATTTTCCTCGGTATCCACAACTGAATCGGGGGGAAGTCCGCCTTTGGATTCACCGAGACTCATCGAGCCGCGAGAAGCCTGTAGCCGCACCCCAACTTCAAGGGCGGCGGCAATTTCATCATCCAATTTGGATCCATTCGGAAAGAGGTAGAGATGGTCCGATGCAGTGGTGCATCCCGAAAGCGCCAGTTCTGATAGTGCAGTTTGAGTCGAAGTGAAAATATCATCAGGCTGTAACTTCGCCCAAATGGGATATAAAGTCTTCAACCAGTTGAAGAGATTTGCATCCTGCGCTGCAGGTACGGCGCGTGTGAGGGTCTGGTAAAAATGATGGTGCGTGTTGACCAGCCCCGGCAGGACGACATGACCCGTCAGGTCCAGAACTTCATCAGCAGTCAATGGCAGATCGCGGGTTACCCCGACCTGCTCGATAACCCCATCCCGAATAAAAAGACCGCCCTCGGCAATTTCCCGTTGGTGGTCGTCCATTGTGACAATGTATGCGTTTTTTATAAGGAGAGTTGTCATTAGTTGTTCGCCTTTAGCAATTTGCCGTTGGTTTAATTGTCTGACAACTTATAGTGTAGCAAAAAAGAGGAAGGATGTCAACACAGTTTTTTTATCCAATGATAAGATACTCCAACCTGCACCGTCACATCTTCCTAAAATGGAGCGATCATGAACATCAATGTAATTAACGCAACAATTCAAACAACAAGCGCAGATGCCATTCTTGTGGGTCTGTTTAAAGGTGGTGAAATTTCGCCAGCCGTGATCAGCGCAACAGATAAGGCATTGAATGGCTCGATCAGCGAATTACTCCGCGCCAACGACTTCCGCGGCGAACTCAATGAGGCGGCGGTGATCTATTCACACGGCGCCATCCCCGCCTCGCGCGTGATCATTGTTGGACTCGGCAAGGTTGAAGAGCTTTCCCTGGAGAGAATTCGACAGACATCTGCAACCGGCGCAAAGAAAGCCCGCGAACTGGGATGCAAGGTGATTGCATCGAGCGTTTTCGGTGCGGAGGCGGTGGAAATATCCAGCGCAGCACAAGCAACCATTGAAGGGGTATTGCTCGGTTCGTACCGCTGGCGCAAAAATCACACCAGTCCTGTAGAACGTGGGGATATTGAATCATTATTGTTGGTTGAATCGGACAAGGGAAAAATTAGCGCGGTTGAATCAGGCGCCAGCGTGGGGCAGGCAGTCGCTTCGGGCGTGTACCGGGCCCGTGACCTTGTCAACCAATCACCGAACATCATGAACCCCGGCGGACTCGCGCAAGCTGCGCGGGATATGGCAATAGAAGCCGGCGTACAATGCACGGTCCATGAATTGGATTGGATCCAGGCACAGAAGATGACCGCTTTTCTATCTGTGACCCAGGGATCTGCATACCCGCCGAAGTTCATCGTATTGGAATATAAAGGATCGGACGCAGAGCCATTGGTGTTCGTGGGCAAGGGTCTCACCTTTGACTCAGGCGGCATCAGCCTAAAGAATGCGGATGGGATGGAAGACATGCGCTCAGACATGGGAGGCGCTGCTGCAGTCATCGGTGCATTCGAGGCAATCGCAAAAATGAAGCTCCCGATTCACATCGTCGGATTGATCGCTGCGTGTGAGAATATGCCCAGTGGAACCGCATACCGTCCAGCGGATGTGGTCACTGCGCGCAACGGCAGGACGATAGAGATTATCAGCACTGACGCAGAGGGGCGAATGACCCTGGCGGATGCTTTGGATTATGCGGCTGAATTTAAACCCAAAGCCGTGATCGACCTGGCAACATTGACAGGGGCATGTGTGACCGCGCTGGGACAGAACGTCGCTGCAGGATATTTTGCAAACAATGACTCACTCGCCCAAAAAGTGGATGAAGCCAGCCGAGCATCCGGTGAAAAATTATGGCGATTGCCTTTATATACGGAATATCGTGACAAGATAAAAACCGATTATGCCGACCTGAAGAACAGCGGCGGCATTGGGAGTGGCGTGGGCAGTAGTGCCGTATTCCTCGAAGAGTTCACGTCCTATCCATGGGCCCATTGGGACATAGCCGGCATGGTCCTGGACAAGACCGGTCCCACCGCCTACTATCCGTTGACACATCCCCCGCACATCATACGTGGCGCAACAGGATTTGGGGTTAGAGCTTTGGTGAGTTTTGCAAGAAATTGGGCTTAACTACCTTATCATAGCGAGGATGAGAATTCCATCCTCGCTATGATATTTCCAGGATTCCATGCCCTCACCCATCCTGCTTTTGAGATGGTGTAAATGATCATCCCGATCATCTTTCTAATTCCCGACCCACTGTTGGAGGGAAGCGGCATGCGAAGATGTCTGGCCGTTTTGTATTGATCAGGTTATTTCATCCCGCCGGAACAACCAAACCCGAACACTTTATTGCCACGTCTGTAAACGGAATATGTGTTAAACTGAATTAGCAAGAAATAACTGGATCTCTGTCGTACCAACTTGACCGCCGACCCTCTTATCGGGTTGCGGTCATTTTTTGTTTCCGGCCGTGCCGGAGAAGGAAGGTATATAATGGATATACGAATATACGTAGGAAACCTGTCAAAGTCGACCACCGAGGACGAAATCAATACCTTGTTTGCACAGGCTGGAACCGTTTCATCGGTGGAACTTGTTAAAGAAAAAGGTTCCGGGTTGTCGAAAGGATTTGCTTTTGTAGCCATGCCCACACAGGCAGAAGCAGACAAGGCGATCACCATGTTCAATGCCTATTCACTGGCTGACAACGCCCTCAAAGTCAATATTGCCAAACCGCGTGTCTAACAAGTAAAGTATTAAATATCTCATCGCACCAACAGTCTCTTCGTTCCGAAAAAGAACGAAGAGACTGTTGATTATCCGGGTGGAATGCGTCCGTGAAACATACCCCGGGTGGACAGGAGACATTTGCCATCCCATGCTCCCCCGGATGGCACCTCCGGAATATAATGGAACATATAAGCAAGGAATGACCATTCATGGAAAATCACTTATCTCCCTTCTCTATCACCGCTGCTGACCCTGACCGCAACTTGATGCAGATCGCAAAGATCATCGCAGACGCTTTCACCCATGGAGAATGTGTCGAAGAGATCGCACAAACCTATATCAGGAACTGCAATTACGATTGGGACGTCACCCGTCTGATCTGGGACGGGCAGCAGTTAATTCACCACTGGGGAGTGTGGGGCTACCCCATGCGGCTTGGGTCGGTTCAACTTCAGGTGGCGGGAGTAGGCGCAGTGACCACGAAAGCGGAATACCGCCAGCGTGGATTGATGCAGCAAGCGGCACTTGCTTCATTGGAGGCGATGCACGACAAGGGTTATGATCTGAGCATACTGCGCGGCAAACACTATGTTAAGTACGGCTATGCCCGCGCCTGGAACTACATCACATATCGCTTGAAACGCGAAGAAATCCCCGCTGCACAGCTCATTCATCCTTATCAAAAACTTGCCGGTGGACAAATCGCAGCAATGGATTCGATTTACAACGCAACCCATCAGGAATTCAGTGGCACAGCCGTCCGCCCAACCTATCGCAAAAAATCCGCCGAAGATATGTCTGCCTATGGTTGGTTCAATGAAGAAGGATTGATCGGTTATGTTCGCGCACAACCAGCAGAGGATGAAAAAGACAACCTGCAATGCCTTGAGGTTGCCGGTGACCCGCGCCAGGCACTGGCAGTGATGAGCGACCTATTCAAGCAGGGTGAATACAAAACCATGACGTTTTTCACCCTGCCGCCCCAACATCCCCTGCTTCAATTGATCCGGACGGGGAACTGCACTGTGGAAACCAGATATTTCTCCGTCTCTGGCTGGCGCGTGCGGATCGTCAACCTGCATTCCACCCTCGAAAAGATCCGCCCATTGTTGAAGGCCCGTTTGAATCGATCCCATTTGGCAGATTGGCAGGGGCACTTGCTGTTGGATACAGGCGAACAAAAAGCAGTGCTCGAGATCGCACACGGAGATGTCCACCCGGCAGCAGCTTGTGCAACCGGCCACTTCATCCAGGGCGGGGCAGGGATCGGACGTCTGCTCATCGGTTCGGACGAACCCTCCGAAATTATTTTTCAGGAAAATTTAACTTGCAGCGGGGATGCCCTGCAATTGGGGCTTGTGCTGTTCCCAAATATGATCCCCATGCTCAGTCAATGGGATGAATGTTAAGATCAGATCCTGACCATTTATAACGACCGCCAGTTTTTTACCCGGAGAACTCCTTGGAATCAATTTCAGAACTCTTTCGGATCGGCATTGGGCCATCCAGCAGCCACACCATGGGACCACGTCTCGCTGCTGAAATATTTCGTGAACGCCACCCGTCCATGGCTGGTTATCGCGCCACCTTGTACGGAAGCCTCGCAGCCACAGGCCGCGGACACTTGACCGATGCCGCCATCAAACACGTGTTCCACTCAGTCAGCCTGGAAATTATCTGGAAGCCGGAGAAGCAGCTGCCAATGCATCCAAATGGGATGCGCTTCGAAGCCCTGTCTGCGGAGGGCAGATCACTCGCACGCTGGGATGTGTACAGCGTAGGCGGCGGAGCATTACGTGATGCCGAAAGCCTGCCCGCGCCGCGTAAAGTTTATGAGTTGGTAACCATGCGCGATATTCTGGAACAATGCAAGACAAGTGGGCGATCGCTTTGGGAGTATGTTGAGGTCTGCGAAGGCGTTGAGATTTGGGAACATTTGGGCAGAGTCTGGAAGGTGATGCAAGCAGCCATCGAGCGTGGACTACACGCAGAAGGCGTTCTACCAGGCGGCCTGGGGCTGGCGCGCAAGGCATGGTCATTTCATCGAAAGGCCAGCCTTTCAGGACCGCTTTTACAACGAGCTGGGGTTGTCTCAGCCTATGCCCTGGCTGTCTCGGAGGAAAATGCATCCGGCGGAGAGATCGTCACGGCACCCACCTGCGGGTCATGCGGAATAGTACCTGCAGTTTTAAAATATCTTCAAGGCATCCTCAACTGCACGGACGATGCAGTACTACGAGCGCTCGCCACCGCCGGGTTGATCGGCAATCTGGCAAAGCACAATGCTTCGATCTCGGGGGCTGAGGTTGGCTGTCAGGGGGAAGTTGGCGTCGCATGCGCAATGGCGGCAGGGGCGGCCACCCAATTACTTGGCGGTACTTCACGCCAGATCGAATACGCGGCAGAAATGGGACTGGAACACAACCTCGGATTGACCTGTGACCCTGTGGCAGGTTTGGTTCAAATCCCTTGCATCGAGCGGAATGCCTTCGCCGCCAACCAGGCAATAAATTGCGCCGATTACGCCTTGTTCACAGACGGGGGTCACCGCATCTCCTACGACGAGGTGGTATCTGTCATGCGGGAAACCGGTCATGCGCTGCCATCCCTTTACCGCGAGACTTCAACAGGCGGACTTGCCGCGGCATATCGTCGCCGCAAGCGTTAAGTTACGGACCAGCACACTTTCCCAGATCAAGCGCCAAAATTGCAGTCATCCAGGCGTGCGCCATCTTGTCATAGCCTCTCGGGCTGGGATGAAAGAGAGAGATCAGATCGCCTTTGGAAAGGATATCCTGCATATCCACCATGGAGACCTGCGCGCCTTTGGCTGTGACCAGCTCGGGAATGGCGTTGTTGAAATCGACATGCTTTGCATCAGTCCCCCAGCGCGTGCGAATGATGCGCGCCACGATGACCTGCGTATCAGGCAGGCGGGTAAGGATGTCATCCAAAAGCGCCGAGAGATCCCGCGCCGCATACAACGGGTGTCCATCGCGCAGATCATTCGTGCCGATGTGCAGCAGGATGAGATGTGGCTGATACGTTTCCAGCCAGCCCTGCGTGTCGATCCCCATGCGGAGATATGAAGTTGTCCAGCCGGAGTGACCTTCGTTATCCGCGTCGGCAATGGATTCCGCTCCACTGCGCTGCGAGCCGACAAAGTCAAACAGCACGCCTTCACTCTCCAGCAACGCGCCCAGCAAATTTCGATAACCGCCATAACTGACGATGCCCTCGCCATAGGTAATGGAATCACCGAGCGGCATGATCTTGATCGGCTCGCAGGCTGGGGTAACCGTCGGGGCTGGCATCAGGGAAGGGATGCTTGTGGCAGACGGCACCGCCAGCGTTGCGGCAGCTGTCGGGCTTGGTGTCGGACTCGGCGTCAGGCTGGGCGCCGCCAGCGGAGCCTTGGTCACGCCCGCGACGCAGGCTGTCAGCAAAACAGTCAGGAGGATGGGAACAGGTATTCGATTCATTTTTTCACGGGGATCGATTATTTCTGCATGGCGGACGGCGGAGTCCCATGCCACATTTCAATACGTCGGAAGGCTTCCACATATCCCATCCTGTAAAAAGCGGGCAGGTGCGGGTCATTGAGCCGAATATTTTCAACCTGCGTATCAAGGTGGGGATATCGACTGTGCACATGCAAAAGCAGGGCATACGCTACAGCGGCTGGGTCGCCGGCTTCGGTCTTGAAGGCAAAGCGGGTGAGCATAGAGTCCCGGCGTTGATACGCGAGCCAGCCGCGGCTGCCATCTGCCAGGGTCAGCCGCAGACCGGACAACTCGGAAGTGTTGGACAATGTTTCCGATTGATTCGTCCAGGGCTGCGTGCCGCGATCAAGCCCAGCCAGCACAAGCGCCTCACTGTGGTCAAGCCACAGGGCATCCGCCGGAATGGGGTCAACCACCTGCGTCAATGGGGAACGGCGCAGAATGAGCAGTTCGCCGACTTCGTAAAAACCGAGATTTAAAAATAGTTGATGGGCTGGGATGTTATTTTTGATGACTTCAAGCATGAAAAAGGAAATGGACAGGTCCAACGTCCGCTGCATCAGGCTTTCCATTAATAGTTTGCCCACCCCATGCCGCCGCGTATTGGGAATGACGCCCAGCCGTGTAAGCCATGCCCGCCCTGTGCGCAGCCCGAGCATGTTGACGCCCAGCATTTCCCCACCAGAAGTCCGGGCAACCATGGAATGTTCACGGCTGACATCATAGGTCTTGATGTACTCCCCCAGGCGAGCGGCATCCATTTGCATCGGCATCAGGTAATCGACGCGGGTCCGGTTGTAGATCGCGGCGAGTTGTTCATCGGTAAATTGGCTGACCGGGATCAATTGGACGGCGGTTTTCGGGTCAAGGGGCGGCATGTAAGGAACTCCCTGGTGTGGGATGGTTTGAAAAGCGTGGCGATTGTATCACTGGAGAACACAGAGCCCACAGTATGTGTCACTGTCCATCACAAGTTTTTTTTCAATTCGGTTTTATATGCCATTTGTCGTTTCGACCGGAGCGAGAAACCTTGCCCGACTGTTGTGCAGGATTTCTCCAAAATAATGCTCTGTTTTACCCTGCGGGTATTCTACAGGACGCCACCCGTGTGTATATTGTATTGTAATAAAAAAGCGGAGGAGTGTTGCTTCCACCGCTTAAGTGTTATCAGCATTCTATGCTGCTGCATACATACGGACGTGCAATATTTCCTGCCGCTGCATTGGACGAATGTCCAATAATTCCAGCGTCACATCTGCGATGGTTTTCCCTTCGCCCGTGACAAATTCCACTTCATACGCCTTACCGCCAGTATAACAATGGACAACCGTCCCCACGTCGCCGCGCGTGAGTTTGCGGTCTTTTAGGTCGTGCGCCAAAACTACAGTATCAAGTTCGTTAAACATTTTTTTACTCCTATACGCTAATCCAGCGGGTGAGCCGTGACCAATCTTGGAACATCATCGCCAGATTCTATGATCCAAACTGTTCGAAGGTGCATCATGGCGCCACTTGGCGTTTTCAACTCTCCATCCACCACGTATTTTTTGCCATACATTGTCCCGCTGGTTTCAACAACCGTTTCCGTTTGAGCAATATCAACAAGCGCTTTTTCAAATTGGCTGATATTTGTTTCGTCGAAACCCAATGATCGAAAAAATTTCGCTTTGGATTTTCCAACGGCATGAGTTTCTTAAAGCAAATAATCCGATATTTTGCTGAATGACACGTAAGCGTGGAGTTTATTGGGGAGTTCCATGTTTTCAGAAATTATACCCCTACCCAATCCTGAATTCAGCATTCGTCAGGCGGACAGATCAACGATGACCGGTGTCACACGAATTTTAGAAAATTTCCGTACAAATGAGTGAAATCTGCGGCAAGGGTTTTATGGTATCTGGCATGGCGGCAACCTGGGTTGTTTTATCTCCTGCCCAACCCAGGGATCAGCATCGAGGTGGATCTTTGATAATTTGCATACGCCTCGCCAAATTCGCGCAGGAGCTTACGCTCCTCAAAATAGGCGCCGATCAAAATATAAAGCGTGGAGCCGATATAGACCGTCAGCGAGTTTTGCGAAACAGTCGGTGTGAGCCAGAGGAAGAGCAGGCTGAACGTGTACAGCGGATGCCGCACAATTTTATACAGTCCATGAATCACGAGCGCGCCTGATCTTTCCTCCTGGTACAACTGGCGCAAGCCAATAAAGGAAAGCGAATCTGTTTGCAAAAAGGCAACCGCAAGCAAAATGACAGACAATGTCTGTCCGCCGAACATGACCAGATTCCAGGGGAATGGGACCTTGTACACCACTTGATCGGGAAGGACAGCCATCAAATACAGAATGGGAAGAAAACTGATTCCCGCAAAAACGTTATAAGCCAAACGATAAAAATCCATGCTGCCAATTTTCAGGCGGAACAGGTCTTTTGCCAGATGAGAAGCAAGGAAGGAATGTACAACACCCCAAATTGCCAATGCGAGTAGAAGTAGAAAGATGCTCATGGAATTAGTCCTTTAATGAATAGTGACGACCTGAGGTCGTCACTACCTTACATTGGTATTCTGAAAACAACGAATTTTTTTAAATTCGCGAAAATTCGTAGTGAAACTTCCGCGCTACTCCGCGCCAAAGGCAGGAAGTTCGAACGTGTCTGCACCAGACTGTACAAGGTAATACGGTTTCCATGCCACGCCAAAGAGGTTGACATAAATATCGGTCTTCTTGGGTTTGATGCTCACTTCGCTGATCTCGTTTACCAGACTACTCCATTGGTTATTGATCTCAGTCGTCAAGTCATCGCGCTCACGCACCAGAGCAGACAGGTCCTTTTTGTATTGAGCTATGGTGTCCTCTGATTCTTCAACTTCGGCTTTGGCGTTCTGAGCGAGGCGGTGTTTTGTGAATTGAGTGGAGACACTCTTCTTACGTCCAAAACCCAATACACTGGCGCCTAATTCGAGCAGGTTCGCGCCTGATTCCAGGTTGCGATTATTCAGGTCAGATCTATCTTCACGGAGTTCGCGTTCCTCCCCGGCAAGTTTGTCTTCCAAAGTATTGATCTTCTTTTCAATGACAGCGGTCTTTTTTGCAATTTCCGTATCCCGCGCATCACGGGCTGCGTCAGAACAAGCCTTCATAAATTCTGCCTGGCTGACATCCGGACCACCAAAGACTTTCAGTTTGGTGTTGGCGCGCGCGGTCACTTCTGCATTGCGGAAGACCCAATCGGTGAAATCTTTTTGGAGGGCGGTCATCGATTTGGAGTCATTCAATGGCGCGTCGATTGTGCCGAAGCGCGCGCCTGAAACAGCTGTGGTTTCCACTTTATCAAGCGCAGGTCCGGCGTAAGGGAATTCCTCCCAGCGGACAATGCCGCGGCGATCCAAAGAATCAACAAGGGCAGTTTTAGTGATCTCTGAGTCCACACCGTATTTGCGGTCAAGCAGCCTGACCTGAGCGGCGGCCAGCAGTGACGGGCGATAGACGACACCTTGGATCATGGCTTGCGATGGCATGGCGCGCTGCGCAGACCGGAAGGCTTCGGGCAGGCTGTAATTCTGCGGGAGAAAGTATTCGCGGATACCTGCCGGCAGGGTCGGCTTGGTCAGTGAGCCATCCGTTTTTGGATTTGCAGTCTGCGATTGACGATTGACTGCCGGTTGAACGTTGGCTGGTTGTGAGGCGGATGGAAGCACTACGGGCTGCAGGGCTTCGACGGATGGCTGAGGCGGAGATACCTTTCCTTCAGCAGCAACAGGCGCGGACGTTTTTCCAGCGCCTACCAGACGATTAAGGTCAGGGATCTGGGCGCGGGTCATGGGTCCCGCCAGAAAATTCATCGCCCAACGGGATTGAATTAAGACCGGCATTTTTTCGTGAACGTTGTGCATGACAAAGATGCGTTTGCCGAGTGAAGAAATCAGTTTATCCATTTGGGCGCGGGGGATGCCGCCCCCCGCTGCGCTTTCCAGCCCGTCGAGCAGGCGGTTCTTATCGCGCTCGGTTTGAAGTTTGCCAATGAACCATGTGCCGGTGTTGGAGAGGGCTTTGTAATCAATATCAACCGGGTTTTGGGTGGCGAGCAGCAATCCCAACCCAAAGGCGCGGGCTTGTTTAAGCATTCGAAGCAGCGGACCTTTTGAGGGCGGCACCGCCGTGGGCGGAAGATAGCCGTAAATTTCGTCCATGTAAAGCAGGGCGCGCAAAGCGGTAGAACCTTTTTGGGTGCGCATCCAGGTCTCGACAGCAGAAAGGAGAAGTGTGACAAAGAACATGCGCTCTCCATCAGAGAGGTGCGCGAGGTAGAAAATACTGTGGCGTGGTGTGCCATCCGGCATAAAAAGCATGGATTGAACGTCGAGTGTTTCACCTTCACGCCAGGTTTCAAAGGCAGGCGCCGCAAGGATGTTATTCAGGACCATCGCCAATTCCATGCGATCTTTGGCCGGGAAGAAAGTGTCAACCGGGAAAGCGCCGAGGTTGGGGAACGGCGGAGTTTGCGTTTGCAGGATCAACTCGGTCAGGTCGAGGTCGTTGCCTGCGCTCCAGTGGAATTCAAAAATATTGGAAAGCAGGATGTGTTCGCGCGAGCGAATGGGGTCAATGTCATTCATGCCGACCAGACCCAGCAAGGCTGTGACGGTGCTGGAGATGCGTTCGCGCAAAACTTCGCGGTTGCTCTCCCAATCCAGGTCCGGCGCAGCGAGCGATGAAAGCACACTGACCGGAATGCCTGAATCAGAACCCGGAGTGTAGATGGCAAACCTCGCGGCGTTCTGCAAAGCGCGCAAACGCGCCGGCTCAATGCCCCATTCTTTGAGTCCGGTCCGCCACGAATTGGCAGCCTCTTTTGCAATTTCCTCCATCGACTTACCCGTGCGGCGTTCCATTTCAGGATCGATCCATGGCTGGAAATCTGACGGAAGCAGGTCGGGGAAATGCAGAAGCAGGTTGGTCAGGTCCCCTTTGGGGTCAATGATGATGGCCGGCACATTTTGCAGCGCAGCCTCTTCAAGTAGGGCAACACATAAACCTGTCTTGCCCGAGCCTGTCATACCTGTCACAACAGCATGGGTGGTCAGGTCTGCGGGGTCGTATTCAACACGGGTGTTAGTGGGTTTTGCAGTTTTTGCATCCACCAAACGTCCGAGGTAAAAATTTGAGTCGGTCATGTAAGTCTCTCCTGAGTTTGACATCGGAAGTCTTTAAGACTTCCGAAATCTGGTTTAGAACGTACGTGCTAGACAAGTTTAATTTAATCTATTTTAGCCGAAATGGCAATGCCGCAGGAAGTATTTGGATTCCTGATCCCGCGCCTGAGTTGAATGATCTGTCTTTCTGCGTAAATTTACACACGATCGCCATGCGCAAGGTGTGTCCTCCCGATCCAGTATGCGATGAACAACAATACCAGCCCTATTCCATCAAAAATAATAAAACGCAAAATGGAATTTCTTAGTTGGATGTGCTCTGCGGTCAATGTGGAGAAGATATAACTTTCCCCTAGCAAGCCGATACCTTGCATAAGAAGGGCAAAGGTCAATGCAAGTTGATGGCGGATCGGGTCTTTCACAGCGAACAGATAAGGCACATTCCACATCAGGAACAGGACACCAAATCCGCGAATGGCAGCTTCACCTGCTGCGCCTGAAAGTTCGTAGACATGGACAATGTCACCGGGAGAAAGAATGAAGACGAACGCAGCCTGCAGGTTCCATGCAGTGACCACACCGATCAAGAGGCGGGCAAACCAGGTACGCATATCTTACTTCACCGCTTGTGCCTGTGAATACACCCTTTCAAATTCAGCCATGAATTGTGCTGCAATTTCTTCGTTGTAAATCACGATCAGGGTCTCGTCATTTTTTGTCTCGGCACTTTGAGTGAAGTTATAAGAACCGAGGATCACCGTATTCTCATCGATGATCATGACTTTATGATGCATTTGACCATCGTTGCCGTCGCGCAGGACATCCAGGTCCGCCTGCCTGAACGGATCGAATTCCGTACCCAGGTTTGAGTTGACCTGTTCATCATCCATTACCCCTCTCACCACCACACCTTCCTGTGCACGGTTTCTTACGGCTTCCCCGATCTCATCGGCTGTGAACGAGAAAGCCATAAAGTGAATGCTTTGTTTTGCATTATTTACCAGATCAATAAAGCTGGCTTGCACACCGTCATCAGGAGAGAAGTACACATCGATCGGTGTGCCATCGATCGTCACCCGCGGATTTGGCGTCTCAGGCACCACATCAACACCGAATTTATCATCCAGGAACATCTCTTCAAATTCCCTGGTGAAATTCTCAGCCACCTTCACCGATCGGATTCGCATGAGATTGTTGTTATCTGTGTATCCGCCAGAATCAGTGAAATTCATGGAACCCAGCCAGACCTCGGAGTTATCAATAACCACGAATTTATCGTGCATCAATCCTTCGCGCCGGTCGCCCAATATGGGAATGCCTGCATCCTTAATTTTTTGCGGGTCAGTGCGGTCAAGATTTTCACTCTCCATGACCATCCGGACCTGCACCCCCCGTTTATGAGCATCGATCAATACGTCCCGAATGCTGTTCAAGCTCAGACTGTAAATGGCAACGTCCACCGTCAGGCGGGCTGAGTCAATGGCAGCAGCCAGAGGTGCATCAACCCCGCCTGTTTCTTGTGACGCAAGCGGACTTTCAGGATCGGTAAAATATAGTTCATACCAGCCGCCGTCCATCCCATAGCCTGCGCCAAGGGGGATCTCTGTCAGTGATATTGGGGTTTCTGTCGCAGCGTCAGGGGTTTTTGGGGCCGAGGGCTCTGATGCTTGTGTCGGCGTGGCAGATTTACATGCGGTCATTAAAATCATTAGGGCAAGAATGTATGTCAGGTTCTTCTTCATAAAAGATCTCCAGCTGAAATTATAACTTCATCGGAACACCTGAAAGGTTTATCCCCATCAGGGACTTCGCAACCCCTTTAGGGCTCGTAAAAATATAAGTTCCCTCTCTCCCAACGAAATGATGTCACTGCGGGAGGTGAATGATTTACAGACCCCTGGCTCAGGGGTCGAGAAAGGAAATCACACTTTGCTGACGAGGTATCAATAGTTTGCTAATAGGCAGGTCTTATCATTTAGCCTATCATCCTGCACGGACTGCAGCGCGCGGCACAGACCAGGCTTTGCCCGTGACGCATTACAGCCCCAGCCCCCATCCCGTGGACCTCAGCCGGCAGCATCCACAGGTTCTTTGGCGAAGTCAGGGGGAATGCGGTTCAACAAAGTACCGCCCTCCAAGGCACGCAAGACACGCGCGTCCGGTTTTGGCTGCCTGTTTATATGGGCAGGAAGTTTTCGAACAGGATCATTTCGTTCATAAAGCCGCATATCGCCTGGCAGCGGTTGGCTTTTTAGAACAGTTGTATCTTGTACCTGGGTTGTATTGTTTCTTGTTTTTGGGGTCGTGGTTGTAGTTGTATCTTGTACCCCTTTCTTAAGAAAGGGGTACAAGATACAACCAACCAAACCCTGAAAAAAAACTGGAGGTTGTATCTTGCTGACCCTTACCTTTTGTACCCTGTTTGTCGTTTCTGGCAGAACCTTGCTTGACTGCGGTGCAAGATCTCTCCTCGAAGGGCGCTCGTCGAGATGACAAGGAAAGGGCACTCGTCGAGCACTTGTCCCGGTGTAGTGAGTAACTGTCGTTTCGACCGGAGGGAGAAACCTTGCTTGACTGGTGTGAAGGTTTCTCCTCGGAGAGCGCTCGTCGAACACCTGTCCCGGTTTTCTTCCGGGAACGACAAAGAGAGAGCGCGCTCGTCGAGCACCTGTCTCGGCGAAGTGAGCAGCTGTCTTTTCGACCGGAGGGAGAAACCTTAAACCACAGGCGAAACATGCAAATAAGTCCTGCCGTCATGACGGTTGTCGGCAAAGAAAACCTTTATGGGTTCGTGAAAATATTAGTTCCCTGACCTGCGAAGGAAGAATGAATTTGCGGGAAAGTTAATCATTTGCAGACCTTTAGGGGCGATTTTCGTCAATGTTATAATCCTGCCACCCTATGACAGGATCAACGGCAAACAAACAAATTGCGCGTGCAACTGGCACGGTAATGATCGCCATTTTTTTGGGGCAGATCACCGGGCTGGTGCGCGGCATGATCGTGGCGCGCACATTTGGCGCCTCGCCTGAACTAGATGCGTTCTTCGCTGCCAATCGCGTGAGCGAGACTTTATTTCTCCTGGTGGCAGGCGGTGCGCTCGGCTCTGCATTTATTCCAACTTTCACCGGATTACTTGCACGGAATGAGAAGGACCCGGCCTGGAAACTCGCCGCCGCGATCGCAAATTCGGTCACACTCACACTCAGCCTGCTTGCCGCGCTCGTTGCCTTGTTTGCCCCTCAAGTGGTACGCTACGCACTTGCCCCGGGCCTCTCCAACGACCCGCACATCTTTTTATTGACCATTTCATTATTACGCATTCAATTGATCTCAGCCGTTGTCTTCGGCTTGGGCGGATTATTCGTTGGCATTCTCAACGCGCATCAAATATTTCTTGTGCCTGCGCTCACCCCGGCATTGTACCAATTGGGTATCATCTTTGGCGCGCTTGTGCTTGCGCCTTCCATGGGTATTTATGGTTTGGCATGGGGCGTCGTCGTGGGTGCATTTTTATACCTGCTGATACAAATTCCCTCGCTGGCCAAATTACCCGATTTCTCACTTCTCACTTCCCCCTTTTCATTGGGTCTGAAAGATTCAAACGTCCGTCAGGTCCTCACCCTCATGGGACCGCGCCTGCTGGGCGTGGCAATTGTGCAATTGAATTTCTGGGTCAATACCTGGCTCGCCTCGCAGATGGTCAGCGGCAGTGTCACTGGCTTATATTATGGTTTTTCACTGATGTTGATGGCGCAGGCTGTCATTGCGCAATCGGCGGCAATTGCAGTGATGCCCACTTTTTCTGCGCAACATGCCCTCGGTCAACAGGATGAGATGCGCTCCTCTCTCGCAGCGACTTTACGCTCTGTGATCCTGCTGGCTCTGCCTGCCAGTCTGGGGTTGATCCTGCTTCGTCAACCGTTAATTTCGCTGTTGTATCAGCGCGGAGAATTTGACGAACGCGCCGTTGCTATTGTGGCGTGGGCTTTACTCTGGTATGCGGCGGGCATGGTTGGACATTCGATCATGGAAATTTTGACACGCGCCTTTTACGCCCAGCACGACACAAAAACACCGGTCATCATCGGCATGGTTGCGATGGGATTAAATGTTGTCTTTAGTCTTGTGTTCATAAGAGTATTTGAATTTATCGGCTGGATGCCGCATGGTGGACTTGCACTGGCAAATTCACTTGCAACAGCGCTCGAAGCAACGGTCTTATTTGGTGTGATGCGAAAACGATTAAATGGAATTGAGGGAAAATATATTATGCGCGGAATGATCCCCTCTATGTTCGGCGCGCTGGCAATGTCATTCATTATTTATGGTTGGCTGTACCTTGGGCAAAATCTCAGTGTGTGGATCATCACGCCTGTTGGTGTGCTCATCGGGGGTGGGGTTTATTTTGCCGCGTTGTGGTTCCAGCGGGTGCCTGAGTTGCAATATATGGTAAATGGGGTCATCAGAAGACTGAAAAAAAGTTAAAAAGACCCTGCGGGTGCCTTAATCGACTCAAAGGGTTTTCATCACGGCCACAACAACCATTGCGTGATCGCCACAAAGAAACCCAGTAAGATCCCGCCGACTACTTCAAGCGGAGTATGACCGATCACTTCCTTCAATTCTTTTTCTCCCCAGATATGACCTTTTAATAATTCTTCAAAAAGCAGGTTAATGCGCTCCGCGTGCATACCTGCCTGTCTGCGGACCCCCGCCGCGTCATGGACGACGATCATGGTGATGGCAACCGCAATGCCAAACAAGGGGTTGTCAAATCCGTGATACAAGCCCACGGCCAAAGTCCCGGACACCAACAACGCAGAGTGTGAAGAAGGCATGCCGCCTGCAGCAAAGAACATTGCCCACATCAAACGACGCGAACGCAGATACTCGGTGGGGATCTTTAATATCTGTGCCAAGAGCCAGCCGATCAACACAGCAACCAAGACTTTATTTTGAAATATCGCGAGCAAATTCATTCGGATTCTTCCTCAAAGGCGCTGATATTCTCTCCAGCCAGTTTCTGCACTTTGAGTTGGGCAGACTCAAGCAAAACGCCGCAATACGAGGCTAACGCCTGTCCCCGTTCAAAGAGTTTCATCGAATCTTCAAGTGAGTTCTGTCCGCCTTCCAGAGATTCTACAATACTTTCAAGTTCGGTCAGCGCTTCTTCGTAGGATAATTCTTCAATAGGTTTTGTTGCAATTTTAGACTTTGCCATGACTTCTCCAAACACTTTTACGATTCACAATTTTTGCTGGACACATCACATTTTATTCCAAACTCGCCGTCACTCACGCGGACTTTCATCTCACCCCGTGCCTGCGCCACCTTCGAGACAACCGCGCCATCTTCAATCCGGGTAACGATCGCATATCCTCGTAAAAGGATGCCCTCCGGACTTAACGAGAACAGGCGTCTCGATATTCCATTTACGTAGTTTGATTGTAATTGGATGCGGTGATCCATTGCAGAGAATGCGCGGCGTAAGAATTCGTCGAGTTGTTGATATTCAGACTGGATGCGCCGTTCAGGGGAGACATATTTCAGGCGTGATCTCAACGCGAAGATAAATGCTTTTTGTTCAGCAGTCAGATCCAAAATTGAAGAGGCGAGACGGGACGAGTAGGATGTAAGCAGGTCTCGCAGGTCATCCAGAGTTGTTTGCGTGGCAAGCTCGGCGGCAGCGGTCGGCGTGGGAGCGCGCAAGTCTGCTGCAAAGTCACTAAGGGTGAAGTCTGTTTCGTGACCCACACCACAGATGACGGGTATTTTTGAATCTGCAACGGCGCGCACCACCTGCTCAGTGTTGAAAGCCCACAAGTCCTCGATCGAGCCGCCTCCACGCGCAAGTAGGATGACATCCGGGGTCGGATGATCTGAGATCATGGGTAGGGAGTTGAGCGATTGCAAAGCCTTCACCAGAGCGGGCGGCGCTTCCACCCCTTGCACGGGCGAAGTCACAAGGAGTACCTGCACAAGCGGCAGCCGCCGGCGCAGAGTGTTGATCATGTCGCGCAAAGCCGCACCCGTGCCAGAGGTAACAATTCCGACCACCCGCGGCTGAGCAGGAATGGGACGTTTTCGATCGATCTCAAAGAGGCCTTCGGCTTCAAGCAAGGCTTTCAGGCGCAGGAATTCCTGATATAAAGCGCCTTCGCCTTTTGGCTGAATAAGATTGACTGCGAGCTGATATGTCCCCTGCGGCTCATAAACCGTGATCCTGCCATGCGCTTCAATTGCCATCCCATCCTGCAAATTGACCCGCGAACGCCCCGCATCCTGCTTCCACATCATACATTTCAGGGCGGCATTCTTGTCTTTAAGCGTGAAATAGATGTGACCCGAGGCAGGGCGCGAAAGATTGGAAATCTCCCCTTCCACCCAGACGTCCTGCAAGGTTGGATCGTTCTCCAGTTGTTTGCGGATATGGAACGTGAGCTGGGAAACAGTTAAATGAATGGAGGAAAAGAGGGTCGGCTGCATTGGAGTTAGGATAACTTAAAAAGAATAAAAGGGAAAGGAGATAAAAGAGCAAGCCCGTCCGAGGCGCTCTTCCTTTTGTATTCTATCCACGCCAGATCTTAAATTCCTTCAAACTGGACCCGCCTAAAAATTCACGCATGATGGAATTTCCGGGGATCAAACTCGCATCCAACGGCAGAAACCAATCGAGGAAGGCAAGCAGCCTGCGGGCTTCAATGTATTCAGGAACCCGGTGCTGTACCTGACGCAGAAGCGGCTCTGCCAGTGGCTTAAGCACTGCCAGTTCATACACCAGAGCCGAGTTGAACATCACATCAGCATTTTCCTGAAATGGGAAAATATGCCGCTTCTCACCGCGCCGCACTGACTCCCAAATGCCGATGGTTTGCGCGGCAGAATATCCGCGTTCACGCGCGTCGCGCACGATGCGCCGGATAAGACGGGTATCAGTTGTGGAAACCCTGTTATGGCGGTCGAGATTAAGCTGGGTTAAGGCAGAGACATAAATACGAAACGCCGCACCCGTCCAACGCTCAGAAATGAGACGGGGATTCATTCCGTGGATCCCTTCGAGGATCAGTGGTTGTCCATCCTTTAATTGGATGCTGTCTCCAACTTCGCTCATCCCTGCCTTAAAGTTATAGCGCGGCAATTGGACTTTTTCCCCGCTGAGAAGCTTTTCAATATCCAGTGCGAGACGCGTGATATCCAATGCTTCAAGTCTTTCAAAATCCGGCTTGCCGTCCTCGCCAAGTGGAGTCTTTGCGCGGTCGATGAAATAATTATCCAGTTCCAGCGGGAAGGGCGAAATACCGCGTGCAAGTAATTGAATGGCAAGCCGGCGCGCGGTTGTTGTTTTCCCCGAGGAAGAGGGACCTGCAATTAATATGATGCGCGAATTTTTCTGCGCGATCTGTTGTGCTATGTCAGCTACGTTTTGTTCATGAAGTGCCTCTGAGACCAACACGATCTCATCGGCGCGTCCCGATTGGATGGCGTCGTTGAGCGCGCCAACGTTATCAATATCGAGGCGCGTCAACCAGTTACCGTATTGACGAAAGGTATTTAATAATTTTGGATAATCACCCATCGGCTCAAGATGCGTGGGCGCATGGCGGCGTGGAAATTGAAGTGTGAATCCTCCATTGATCAGATTGAGATCAAACCAGCGCAGATAGCCCGTGGACGGAACCATATATCCGTGCAGATAATCCATGCGCTCGCCGAGGCTGTACAATGTAAGATAATCCTTCTGGCGATGCGAAAACAAACGAACTTTATCTTCGTAGCCGAGCTTTTGGAAATATTGAATGGATTCCTGAATGGGAACTTGTTTGCGTCCAAAAAGGTGGTCTTCATCCACAAGTTTCAGCATGTGCCCCTTGAGCGAATCAAGTTCGATTTGCGTCAACGCATCGCCATGTTCCGTCACCTGACAATAGTATCCTCCTGATGAAACGGAATGGTCAATGGTAAGTTTTGCATTGGGGAAAAGTTCCGAGAACGCAAGTTCAAGCAGGAAGATGAGTGAGCGGCGATAGATGCGGGCACCATCAGCGCTATCCATGGTAACAGGGGTGCAATGGGCCTCGATCTCAACTGGATAGGTGAGTTCATGAATTTCATTATTGATGATCGCAGCGACGATGGGTGCGCCAAAATCATCCTTCACCATGCGAAGAAACTCGCCCACCTGCGTCCCTCGTGCAGCAGAAAGCACCCTCCCATCCGGAAGGTGAAGTTCGACATTTTTATTGGATTCAATAAATTTTATGGACATAATCTTTCCAGTTCGATTCAGGATGAGGGTAGGGAAAAGGTCAAATGACTTTAGACAATGGATTTGTGAATTACCCTGGACAATAATTTCTCGGGCTGGTCAGCATATTCATCCAACGGAATTTCCTTGTTGGTCAATGCCAGAAGTGTGGTTGTAAGTAACTCATTAACTGGTGTGGAAATACCCCGTTTTTTCCCCTCGCGCACGACCGCGCCGTGTAAATATTCAACTTCACTTCTGCCGCGGCCCGAATACAGGTCAATATGAAATGAGGGCATCTTTGCACCGCGCCCGCTGCCTGCGGCACGGGATAGAAAAGGTCTGGAAAGCGGGAGGGGTAATCGGGTTGCAAAAGCCAATGCTTTGACAGGTGTGCCCGGCAGGTTAACCACCTCCAACCCTTGCGCTTTCATCACCAGGAGACATTCTTTTAGCATGTCAATTTCAAGTTTGTATAATTTTTTATTTGCAAAAACCTGCGCCGCGGTCATGTTCAAAATTGCCGAGGTTGGGTTGGAGATGAGATTGGTCAACATCTTCGACCATTTCATGCTGTGCGGGTCGGAATATAGACGACAGTTTAAATACGCGCCATCCAGCACGGCAACAAGCGTCTCAGAGAGCAGATTCCCGGACGCAACACCCATACCACGTAATTTTTCCAACACAACATCACCTGCTCCGCGTCTGCCGATTGCCGTGGTTACCGTACCATAAATGACCTTCTCTGGTCCAAATGCATCCGCAATAACTTGCTCATTTTCAACCCCATTTGAGAGGCACAGGATCGGCGGTAATTTTTCTGCGAAAGGCTTCATTCCTTCGAGAGCAGCAGCTGTATCAAAGGACTTCAGGGCAAAGAGAGCAACATCAAAAGGTCCAAACTTCAAGGCTTCTTCCAAAGAGGGCGCAACCACGAAAGAACGCGGTTCTACAACAAATGCATCCTGTGTCTTTCTCCTTTTATCGATCGTCAGATCAAGCCGCAAGCCATGCTCACGCAATTCCTTGACCATCTTCGGTTGTTCCACAAAGACAACATCATGCCCCGCAATCACAAGCGAACCGCCAAAATAGGTTCCAATGGCACCAGCGCCAAAAACAAGGAACTTCAAACGCGCGGATGATTTTATAGGTGATATGGATGATTGCAAAATAACCTCTATGAACATGAAGATAGCGGCGAGTTGATCTTGTTCCTGCCAAAGCAGTTTCCTGATAATGATCAGATCTGGTTTCTACGAAAAGACCAGGTACCATCCTGGCAGCAAGACACCGCTCTGGTACACATCACAAGGATAATTATAATGACTGCCTTCTCTTGACCCTTAATCAGTATCGAGCCAATGTGTGTGATCGTTGAGTTTATCGATCGCCCAGCGGTGCTGATGCGGATAATACATCAACTGGGCAAATGCAGTATTTCCAAAACGAAAACGTGTGCCGGCATTATTTGCCTGCGGAGCAATGCCCATTACCGCATGCATGATCTGATTCAACAATCCGCCATGCGAAACGATCAAATATCGGGCGGGTGTACGTTTAAGTAAACTGTGCAAAGCCTGCCCGGCGCGCAGGAACAATTCCCAATCACCTTCCCCATCCCCGCCAACAGGGTCATACGGTGTTGAAAAAGACGGATGCTGGAAGTTTTGGCGGACTTCATGCGCAGTAAGCCCGGCAAAATCACCGTTGTCACGCTCTAGCCAGAGTGAGTCAAGTTCAACAGTTAGTTCCAATGCAGAAGAAATGATCTCCGCTGTTTCTCTCGCGCGTAACAATGGGCTGGTGATCAGAAAATCAAATTTCACATTTTCCTTCTGCCAGCGCTCAGCCAGCGCCCGCGCCTGCGCGCGTCCCGTATCGGTCAGGGGGAAGTCAGATTGGCCCTGCCAGCGAGATTCTGCATTGCCGATCGATTCACCATGGCGCAGCAATGTAATATGAAAAGGTTGTGAACGGAGATCATTCATCCTTCTTCTCCCCTCTAACTAAATAAACAGGTCTGTGTTTCACTTCCTGAAAAATGTAGCCGACATATACGCCAATGAAGCCAAGCAACGCCATCAATATTCCGCCAACGATCAGGATCACAAACATCAATGAACTCCAACCCGGCGCAAGATTGGAGGTGCGTCCCGTGACCCAGAACGAAAGCACATATATCATTTCTGCTGCCGCAAGACAAAACAGGATGCCGCCCAGACTGAGCCCCAGATAAAGAGGCATGAGGGAGAATGAAAAAATCGCATCCATTGCAAGGCTCACCATCTTACTTAATGAATATTTCGATACACCACTAATGCGTTCCTCGGGCTTGTAAGGCAGGATCACCATTGAATAGCCGATCCATGAAACCATGCCGCGCAAAAAGCGGTGATATTCAGGCATGCTTTTCAATGCATTTACGGCAGGACGGGTAAGCGCACGAAAATCCGCTGCGCCCTGCAAAACTGATGTACCGCTAATGATATTGATCAAACGATAAAAGAAACCCGAAGTCCATTTTTTAAAAGATACAGGTTGCGCCGCATCCATGCGCTGGGTTTGCACAATATCATACCCCTGGGCGATGAGATCCAGCATTTGCGGGATCATCTCAGGCGGATGCTGACCATCACCGTCAAGTGTGATGACCACATCGGCATTTGAAGCTTCCATGCCGGCTGTTAGAGCGGCCTGGTGCCCGAAGTTGCGGCTGAGTCGCAGCAGCGTTACCCTCGGGTCGCTCTCTGCAATTTTTCGGATGGTTTCCACTGTCCCGTCACGTGAACCGTCGTCCACATAAATAAAATGGAAATCATCCACAAGCGAATCCACCACATTGCAGATCCGCTTGTGAATGTGTTCAACAACTCCCTCTTCATTAAAGATGGGAATGACAAGGTCAACAGTTATTTTTTTTGTACTCATCAACAGGATTTTACCACCCGCCTCAAATCCTGGACCCATGCCGTTCTCGAAGCAAACCGAGCACGTACTCAACTTCGGCATTTTTCTGTTTAACATCCCACCCCATGCAATCACCCAACACATCGCCAAATTCCTGCACGATTTCCTTTGTGAGATAACCAAGCATGGCCAACATGGTGCGCCGCAAAAGCAGGTCATCAAGACGCATGGCTTTTTCCTGCTCGACGAGAAATATGATTTCACGGCGGGTGTAGTCGGGCAGGGATTTGAGCGGCGTATCCAATTCTAAATTCATGAAACGGATCACGGTTTCTGCGCGCGAACCATAGCGAAGATACAATACCTGTGCCCGCTCTTTGCTGACCCCTGTTTCTGCAGCAAGTTTCTCAATCTGGTATTTCTGATCGCTGGAATCGGTGGAATAACCCCGTCCACCGCCTATTGGCAGGTTGGAGGTGTCTTTCTGGCGGGGTTTGCCGAAAAATGCAAGGACCTTATCCGTTACCTGTTCTGAAAATGCACGGTAGGAGGTCCACTTGCCCCCGATCAGAGAATAGACCGGGAAGGATAATTTTGTCTGCCCGGCATCCAACACTTCAATATGATGGTCACGGCTGTATTGGGCAGTGGTCTTCGCCTCGCCGCTGCTGCCCAATGGACGAACACCAGTAAATTGAAAAACAATATTTTCCTTGCTAACTTTGATGGATGGAAAAACTCGCGTGACCAATTCAAGAAAATATTCCACTTCCTCATCGGTGCAATATACTTCATCTGGATTTTCAATTTTAATATCTGACGTGCCGATCAATACCCGGTCAACCATCGGAAAGAGGAGCACGATCCGTCCATCTTTATTTTCAAAGAAAAATTCGTTGGATCCGATCGCAGCACGCAGGTCAGGATGGTCTACAACCACATGAGAGCCTTTGGTACCACTGATATAGCGGGTGGAAAGACCCAGCTTATCATTTGCCACATCGATCCAGGGTCCAGCCGCGTTGATCAGCAATTTCGGGCGGACGACATAGGTTTCGCCAGTCAACTCATCTCGCAATGTGACTGAGTCCTTTTCACTGCCTGACAGGCTGACATAGTTCAACATTCGCGCGTTGGAGCTGTCAGTTTCGGCATCCAGGGCAATTTCAAGCGCGAGACGTTCGGGATTGGAGATGAGACCGTCATAATAAGTGGCGGTCGTGGCGATACCAGGATTCAGCCGGGGCCAGTGTTTCAGCGATTCAGTCCGCAGCATAAACTGGTGGCGTGGTACAGTGCGGGTCTTGCCTGTGTAGGCATCGTACATCATCAAGCCGAGTTTAATGATGACAGAACCTCGTTCCGAAGGCTTGGTCAGCCAGCCCAGGAATTTGAGCGGTGCATTGAACAAGCCGGAAAAATATTTGAACATGGGGATGGTCGTGGGCAGTGGACTGACAATGTGCGGCGCATTCTGGATCATGCGATTACGTTCTCGTACTGCCTCACGCACCAAACGGAATTCGCCGTTCTCCAAATAGCGGATCCCGCCATGCGCCATATGTGATGATGCGGCGCTGGCACCCGAACAAAAGTCCCCGCGATCAATGAGCAAGGTATCCATGCCATTCAGGGTCAGGTCACGAAAAGTACCGATGCCGTTAATCCCCGCACCAACAATCAGCACGGAAATTTCGGGATTTGTCTTAAGGGAAGAGAGAATTTCTTTTCGATTCATTTTTTCATCCAATTTTGAAATCTGTTGTTAAGATCAATACCTTTGAACTGCAGAAGCAGAACTTCTGCAGTGTTCATTATTCGACCCAGTCAAATGTGCGCGTGACGGCTTTCTTCCAGCCTGCGTATAAACTACCGCGCAGGGTTGGGTCCATCTTCGGCTTCCATTCTTTGTCCTTGCCCCAGTTGCTGCGCAGCTCATCGTAATCCTTCCAGAAACCAACGGCAAGTCCCGCCGCGTATGCTGCGCCGAGAGCAGTGGTTTCTGCCACTTTGGGACGCACAACAGGCACATCCAGGATATCGGATTGGAACTGCATCAACAATTCGTTAAAAACCATGCCGCCATCCACCTTCAATGCCGTCAGTTTAACACCAGAGTCACTCTCCATTGCTTCAAGCACTTCCCGGGTCTGATAGGCGGTCGCATCCAAAGCGGCGCGGGCTATGTGACCTTTGTTCACATAGCGGGTCATCCCAACAATTGCACCACGCGCATTGGATTTCCAATACGGAGCGTATAGACCGGAAAAGGCAGGGACAAAATAAATGCCGCCACTGTCTTCCACGGTTTTCGCTAACGTTTCAACGTCAGAGGATTTTTGAATAATTCCGAGGTTGTCCCGCAGCCATTGGACCAATGCACCGGTAACCGCAATCGACCCTTCAAGCGCATACACAGCTTTTTGATTCCCGATCTTGTACCCAAGGGTTGTCAGCAACCCGGATTTGGAAGGCACAGGAATTTCGCCCATATTCATCAGCATGAAACAACCTGTCCCATAGGTATTCTTGGCTTCACCAGCGCTAAAACAGGTTTGACCAAACAATGCCGCCTGCTGGTCGCCCAAATCACCCGACACTGGAACCCCTTGTAAAATGGTTTTCGCCGTCCCATAGATTTCCGAAGAGGATCTGATCTCAGGCAGCATCGCACGCGGAATATCCAGCAGTTTGAGAATGTCGTCATCCCAATCCAATGTATGCAAGTTCATCAGCAAAGTGCGTGAGGCGTTGGTCACATCAGTAACATGCTCGCCTGTTAAATTCCAAATGATCCAGGTATCAATATTGCCGAATGCGAGTTCCCCTTTTTCAGCTTTGGCGCGTACCCCTTCCACATTATCGAGGATCCATTTGATTTTTGGCCCGGAAAAATAAGTGGCCAGCGGCAGCCCTGTTTTTTCGCGCAGACGATCCTGTCCCCCGTCTTTCGCCAGTTCGTTGCAAATTACATCCGTACGTGTATCCTGCCAGACTATCGCGTTATAGACAGGCTTGCCAGTGGATTTCTCCCATACAACCGCTGTCTCACGTTGATTGGTGATTCCAATCGCGGCAACATCACTAACCATCAATTTCTTACTGTTGACCAGCTTCTCCAGCGCCCCTCTCATCACCTCCTGGGTCCGAACCCAGATCTCCAGCGGGTCATGCTCCACCCAACCTGGCTTGGGAAAAATCTGCTCATGTTCCTTTTGGTCAACGGCAACAATATTTCCTGCATGGTCGAAAATGATAAAACGGGTACTCGTGGTTCCCTGGTCTATTGCGGCAATATATTGTGGCATGGATACCTTCCTTGTGATGTTTTTCTTTAATCACAATTTTACCCTCAAAATAAACCCCGGTTGAGGTCTGCCGTACCTGTCTAAAATGCCTCGTTTTCAGTGATATCCAGAAATCGCAATTCAGGGTGTTTCTCGGAATAATGTTTGAGAAAGAATGGCGTGCTGAACAATGCCACCCAATCATTTCGAGAGTCGCGGGCGATCATGGCTTCACTGCGGTTGGGAAGGTTTTCGACATCAGCATCAGTCCCTTTTATCCAGCGCAGGAGAACGTGCGGCAGTCTTTCCAGATCGGTTGGTACATTGTATTCAGATTTTAGCCGGGCCTGCACCACGTCAAATTGAAGCTGCCCCACAACCGCCAAAATTGGTTCACGCTTGAAAGCATTCAAGTTGTAAAGCACTTGAACAGCACCTTCACTTTCAAGTTGCTGCAAGCCCTTTGCGAATTGTTTTTGCTTGCTCAAATCGGTATTGCGTAACAATGCAAAATGTTCAGGCTGAAAACGCGGAATGGATGCAAAACGGATCGTTGTTCCTGAACACAGGGAATCCCCAATTGCAAAGTCACCGTTGTTTGGTATACCCAGCACATCGCCGGGGAAAGCCTCATCCAAAATTTCCCGCTCATTTGCAAAAGGCTTGTACGGACGCAACAACCGCAGGGTCTTTCCGCTTTGAGCGTGGATCAAATTCATCCCCCGCTCAAAGCGTCCCGAGCAAATCCGCAGGAAGGCAACGCTGTCTCGGTGCTTGGGATTCATGTTGGCTTGGATCTTGAAAATAAATCCAGAAAATTCAGGTTCACTCGGAAGGATTTCTCCCGAGTCACTCAAATAAGGTTGTGGAGGCGGGGCATATTTCACAAACGTATCAAGGAATAAACGCACGCCAAAGTTTGTGACCGCACTCCCGAAGAATACAGGGGTTTGTTTTTCATTCAGCACGCTCTCATGGTCAAAGACCACTCCCGCTTCATCCAAAAGATTTATACTCTCCGCCAGTTCGTCAAAGCGTCTCTGGGATAAAATTTTATTTTCAGCAAGGGCATCGAGAGACATAAATATTTCCGGGGCCATGCGCTCATTCCGTTCAGTACGCTCAAAAATATAAACACCCTGCGAAGCGCGGTCATAAACACCCCGAAAGTCTGGCCCATCTCCGATGGGCCAATTCATGGGGATCGGCTCCATACCCAGAACCTTTTTGATCTCATCCAGCAGATCCAGCGGATCACGGGCTGGTCTGTCCATTTTATTGATAAAGGTAAAAATGGGAATGCCACGCTTGCGGCATACATCAAATAATTTCAAGGTTTGAGGCTCGATCCCCTTGGCGGCATCAATTACCATCACAGCACTATCAACCGCAGACAGGGTACGGTATGTGTCTTCGGAAAAATCCTGATGTCCCGGTGTATCCAAGAGGTTGACAATGTACTCCTGGTACGGGAATTGCAAAATCGTGGAAGTGATCGAAATCCCGCGCTCCCGCTCCATCTCCATCCAATCGGAGGTGGTCGAACGTTGATTGCGGCGGGCGCGAACATTTCCTGCCAGCTCAATTGCATTGCCATATAAAAGCAGTTTTTCAGTCAGCGTGGTCTTGCCTGCATCGGGATGCGAAATAATAGCAAAGGTGCGGCGCATGGCAATTGCATCGCTTAAAGGGATATTTTGAACATTACCGATTGTTGATATATCATCCTGCATATTTTTTCTCCAAAACTTACAAAGGGCGTAAATTTTAGCATAGATTTTTATTGAGAGAATGATTCCAGATTTTTTACCAAAGTCATACTCAGTAAAAGCTTAAGTCCTGAATATAAAAAGCAGTCCCCGCCAATTGGGCAGGGACTGCTTTTGCACTTACATTCGCAGAAGATTATTCCGCGGCAGGTATCACTTCTTCCACCGTGGTATCTTCTTCGCCTTCTTCTTCAACCTCATCCTCAATGCCATTCAGAAAATTGTATACGATCACAGCCAGGGTTGAGCCAAGCAACGGACCAAAGAAATAGATCACGTAGGTATAAACACTTGTCAAACTTGGACCCACAAATATGGCGGTGGCAAGCGTCCGTGCAGGGTTGAGCGCCGCGCCTGTAAACGGCAATCCAACAAGGGTCGCGAAAGCCAGCGTCGCGCCAATTGCCCACCCTCTGAATGCTGCGCCCTTCTCGTCGACCAGCGCGTGCAAAATGGTATTAACAAGGAAAAAGGTCAAAATCGCTTCTACGACCATCGCCAATATCGGCTGGGGTTCGGTCAACGCGCCAGCCATCACCATGCCGCTAATATCCGCGCCCAACGATTCGACAAGCGTTTTCAAAAAGAAGACCGCCAAAATCGCGCCCGCAAACTGGGCAAGCCAATAAAAAATCGCCTGCATCCATTTCACGGTTCCATTGAGGGCAAGCCCAAATGTCACAGCAGGATTTAAATGCGCACCGGAAATATTTCCATAGGCATACACAAAAACTGCCAGCGTGAGGCCGTACGCGATGGCAATACCGATCAAATCGGAATTAACAATACCTGCGCTCAAACCAACAAATACCAGCGCAAATGTGCCGATGAATTCGGCAAGGAACACTTTTGAATTAAACATTTTTTCTCCAAAAATTTGATTTGAAAATACAACCCTTGCAGGCTGAATACGCTACGCTGACCAATCCCGCGCACCAGCCAAAAAAGACTTGCCCGACATAAATTTCCGGCCCGCGGGCTGAACCTCCTCCAAAACCAACGCACCTTCAGCAGTTTGAACTGCGGGTTTTCCGTTGACCATGAACCTGCTTCCACAGGTCAAGCCTTTGCCTCCACTGTCCGTGGTTGCACAGATCACTTTAAACGGACTGCCATTCCACTCGAACCATGCCCCAGGCCATGGGCTCATCGCCCGCACACGGCGTTCCAGATCCACTGCGGAGAAGGCAAAATCCAGCAAGCCGTCATCCTTCTTCAGCATGGGTGCGTAAGTTACGCCTTCTGCGGGCTGTGGAACAGGTTTGAGATTACCAAAAATATATTCAGGCAATGTTTCCATGAGAAGATCTGCTCCAAGTGTGGACAATACCTTAAGAACAGAACCAGCTGTATCGCCACGCCCGATCCGGATGGATTTCTGCGCAAGCATGGGCCCAGTATCGAGACCGGCGTCCATCTGCATGATCGTCACGCCCGTTTCTTCATCCCCATTCAAAATTGCGGCATTGATCGGCGCCGCACCGCGCCAGCGTGGAAGCAGGGAGGCATGGACATTGATACAACCATGGCGCGGCATTTCCAGAACATCTTTTTTAAGGATCTGCCCAAAGGCTGCGACAACGATGAGGTCAGGGGCCCATGCCCGCAATTGATCCATAGCCGCTGCGCCGGGTGCGCGCAATTTTTCAGGCTGTATCACAGGAATATTCAACTCAAGCGCCAGGGTTTTTACAGGCGGGGCTTTTAATTCGCGCCCGCGTCCCGAGCCGCGATCAGGTTGTGTAACCACACCAACAACCTGATGGTTCTTCGCCAACGCGGAAAGGCTTGGCAATGCAAAATCCGGAGAACCCATGAACACAACACGAATGGACATGCGTACATTTTAGCATATACAGTACTCATGGGTGAACGGGTTGGTTGCATGTTAGTGGGATTGGTTGTAAAATACCCTAAATTAAAAACATCATACTTATTCGGAGGAAAAAAATCATGTCTCAAGCACCAATGTCATCTGATATTTCCAGTGACGATAAACTGTGGGCAATGTTAGGTTATGTCATTCCATTACTTGCAGTGGTTGCGCTTCTTATGGAAGATAAAAAGAATCGCCCCTACGTAAAATTCCACGCTGTGCAGTCAATTGTTGCGACCGTGGCACTCACGATCATTTCAACCGTTACCCTGGGCTGCGGCTCGATTTTATTCCTCGCTATGCTCTGGTGGGCTTATCAGGCGTATCAAGGTCAGGATGTGAAAATCCCGATGATCAGCGATTTTATTCGCAATCAAGGCTGGGCATAGTTTTTTTCGCCTTCAAAAAAGACTTGCGGTCAACCGCAAGTCTTTTTTATTAGCTATCACCTCAACTCAAAAGGAGAAGACGATGAACGAACAAATACCACAACCCCCTCTTGCTTCCCTCACCATTGAAGAAGAGCGTCAGTGGGCAATGATCGCCCATTTGAGCGTTCTGGTAAATTTGATCTCAGGTGTATTAGGTCCCGCTGTGCCGCTTGTCATCTATATGATCTATAAAGACCGTTCACGTTATGTCGCATATCAATCCTTACAGGCATTGATTTTCCAGCTTATCTGGTGGGTCGGCGGTGGCATTCTCGCTGGCATAACCTGGACAATTACCGGCGTTCTGAGTACCGTTGTGATCGGTCTGCTGTGCATTCCAATTGCCTGTGTCTTCAGCGCCATGCCGTTGGTGGCTTTGGGCTATGGAATTTATGGCGGCTTGCAAACCAGTCAAGGACAGGATTTTAAATATTGGCTCGTCGGTAATTGGACGCGAAGCACATTGACTGGCTAATATTAAAAGTAAAAACCCCATCTGCTGTAAAGAGATGGGGTTTTTTACACTTTCCAACCAGGCTATGGGATGACTCCCGCCAGATCAGAGCCAAGACGTATTTCAATTTCCACTGATGAGGCAGGGTCAGGGCTGAATTTGATCTGCGTGTGAGAAATACCAAAGGTGCTTTGCAGATAACGCAATGTGTAAAGTTTGGGGCCATACACGATCACGACCGTTGAGTTATACACCGCATCAGCCGCACCAACTTCTGTCACATTCATCCCCTGGGACTGAAAGAAGACCCCGGCGCGCTGGTCAAGTCCGGGAGTGAATGTTCCATCGGCAATCCGCACCCGCGCTTCTTCTGCGCGCATCAGGGTATTGACATCCCCCTGGGCGATGGGGCTGAGAGGTCCGGTTGACGTAAATATCTCATCCCGCAAAACGCGAACTTTATCCGCTATTGGCTTCATAATGCTGGCGGCTTGTCCGGCAAGCACTGTATTATCAAATGTCACCATGCTGGTGTCGATAATTCCGGTTTGAATTTTCTCAGGGGGTATATCCTTGGCAAGCACAGCCAGCTTGACAGCATCCTCAAACGGCATATTGGTATGAATACCATTTTGAAGTTGAAAATACATCTCAGGCGCCTGCCTGATCAACGATGGGAATGTTTCGGGATCGAATATTTTTTGCTGAAGGGCAAAGATCACTTGCTGCTGGCGCCGGGAGCGGTCTGTGTCGCCGCCCTCGGTTTTGCGGGTACGCGCGTATGCTAAAACCTTCCAACCGCAGAGTTCACGTTCTCCACCGGCCGTAATCTTTACATGATCTGGACCGCTGCCAACCGGGTCAAGCACCAGGGTCTCTTCAGGAATAACGGTAATACACCCGAGCATATTAACCAGATCAACAAATGTATTGAAATCGATTCGGGCGTAATAATGGACGGGCACACCCAGTAATTGTTCCACGGTCTTCATCGCCAGACCTGCTCCACCACCGGGCATCTGGGCTCCCACTCCACTGGGATATGCGGTATTGATGCGGCTATATCCAAAACCAGGAATGTTTACCCATAGATCGCGCGGGATGGATAACATTCCGGCAGTTTTTGTGAGCGGGTCAATTGTAAACAGGATCATCGTATCCGAACGCGGCGGACCTTCGTTTTCCTGCCACTCACGATAATCCAGACCAATAAACAAAATATTGATCCGGCTGGCACCATCCCAGGCGGGAGGCAGCTCGACTTCCGGGGCAGATACTGGCGGCGCAGGTACAACGGAAGCATCCGGAGCAATCGGCGTTCCCTCAGGATTGAACTGGGTGGAGGCATTCGAATCACCGCAACTGGCAGGCGCCAGACCCGGCAAACCCGTTAAGTTCCAACATTTGGTTAGATCACGCGCAAAGTAAAACACCACACCCGCAAGAACCAATGTTACTCCCCAAAAAAGTATCTTCCCGATCGATGGGATGCCAAAATGGGGGATTTTTATTTTCTTCAAAAAATCAAATTTATTCATTCTCTATATCACCTCAAGGCTTAACATATACCATATTAAGCCCAAGTCGGTCCAAACCTTCCTGTGCCCAATATTGCAGCACAGCAGATTCCTCACTGAGACATTTCATCATCGTTGGAATGGCTCGATGATCGCGGATCTCAGAGAGCGCCCGCAAAGCATTGATGCGGACCCCTGTTGGAGCGTTCGCCATGACCTCCAGAAGATCGGGAACTGATGGACTGCCAATTTTCGTGAGAGCTTTTGCCGCCAAACCCGCCGTTATGGGATCTCTGTCTGCAAGAGCGTTGATCAATGCACTGACCGCACATTCATGCGGGTGACTACACAGAGCAAGCGCAGCAACAGCCCGTACTTCCGGCTGGGAATCTTCAAGAAGCGGGATCAGGTCATCGGGTCGGGTGGTGGGAAATGCTGCAAGGGCACGTACTGCCCACCAGCGTAAATCCGCATCGTCGGCGCGGGTTAGATCCACCAATGTCGGAATTACCGGCGCCCCCATAGCGACGATCGCGGAAATTGAATTTTCTGCGCGTGTATCATCACCACTGGTTAATTCAGCCAGCAGGTCTTGCATAGTTTTACTTGGATGGCGGCGGGATGGGGAGTGCATCCTGCGCGGTATTGACCCACTTATCGCCTTCGTCGATCAGCATCACGGGGATATCATCCACAATTGGGTATTTACGCCCGCAATCCTGGCAAACAAGCCATGCATCCTTGTGTAAAACCAGCAACCCGTCTTTTTCACGCACACAGCTGGGGCATCGTAAAATTTCAAGCAATTCTGAGCTGACCATGTATTCTCCTGTTTTTCAAAAGATTGTACCATTTGATTTTTGGAATTCTTCCTGACCGGAACCCCTGAGCGTTTTTCCAACGGGCGCTTCGAACTCACCAGCGCTGCACAGGATATCTTTACCTATGTATCTGGCGAGAGGCATAATTCTTTTCGTTTTGCCGCCTTGATGGGGTCTTCCGTACCTGTCCCATATTCACAGACCGCCGACCAGGGTTGGTAATGGGTTTCGAAGTTGTCCGAGAAATAGATCTGCCCCGCGCGCCAAATTGTGCGTGTTACGTTCACATCCGCACCCTGGGCAGGATAATCGATCTGGCTAATTTGTTCGGCTTTCAACTCCGGGTTTTCTTCAAAGATCGGGGGAGGCGGAGGCACAACGTTTGTGGGACCAGTTGTCTCCCATGTGACACTGCGTCCATCGGGTGTGGAATATATTTTCCAGGTCAACGTACGCGCACTCACATTAACATAGGTTTCCATCAACATCCAATAGGGTGTGTCATTAACAAATTTGAAATCAACAAGCGGGAAATATACGGTTGCATCCAAACCCGCAAGGCTTGGGTCAATATCTCCACTAATGGTTTTTTCATAATATGAAACGCGGTAGGCATGGGAATACCTTTCCACGACTGGAAAGCCCCCAAAAAATACCGTCCTAAAAAGCGTGGTACTGACCTGGCACACGCCGCCTCCCACCCCTTTGATGGTACGCCCGCCGTAAATGATGAGTGCTTCAGCAAAGCCGTTTTCAAGGCTTACATCCCCGAGCGTGTTACCCATCGAAAAAGTCTCACCTGGGGCAACCAGCACACCATGAAACGGACTTGACGCAGCGACAATATTCTGAATACGTTCACTGCTTGAGCCGTAGAAGTAGGTTGTATGCGAGATGATAGGCTGTGTAATACCCAGATCGGCGCCTGAAGCGGTATCTGCAACCGCTGGCTGTTGTTCCCCGACAACCAGGGCAACGGTATGCTCGCCGCGTAAAAGCGCCTCATTAATGGCTTTGATGCTGGCATCAACATCCATCACACGCCCAATGCTGGAAGCGGAGATGGGCTCAATTTGTCCTGTTTCATCGTTGAAAATAAAACGAGCATTCTTAGGCAGTCGATCCACATAGGTTTTGAGTTCGATCAAAGATAGACGCAGGGCATTGAGGTCAAGCCCAACCTGCATCTCCGCCCTTCCGTTATTCTCCACAACATTGACCGTGAGCATGTTTGCAATCACCGGGATGTCATACGTCCAGGGGCCAGGGTCGCTTTCCCCGCTATTCGGTATGGAAATAGTCAGCGGCTGGCTGAGCATACGCCGCGCGGCATCTGCCTGCGAAGAGACATCCAATAGTTTCGGGGCAGCCTCCTGAATAACAAGCGGCACTTCCCCATCACGGAAGGACTGTAATTGCGATCCCAGATAGATCAGGGTCGCATCAAGGCTGAGTAACCGTCCAACCTGACCGGGCAGCGCCACCACGTTTGTACCATCAAGATACAGGCTTGCCTCTTTTACAGGTTGATCGATCTGCGAGGCGATATTTTGCAGGTAAGTATATGCCACCCTCTGGTCAAAGATGATAACAGGTGAAACATCCGCCCCCAGTCCGCCTGCCCCGATCTGTCCGGCGAGCGCTCCAAACAACCCGCCTGAACGCCCATATTGATACGCCGCCAATGCGCTGGCAGATGGATCAAACACCATCCCCAATTCGACAGGGGATGCGACCCAAACCGTATCTGCGGCACGGAACAATATTTTCCCTGTGATCGGAAAGGAGAGGGTTTGATTCAATTTCAGTGCGGCATCATTTGGGGAAAGACCAGAGACATCCACACCTGCCACAGAGATTCCAGGAAAGATGCGACCTGCGAAAGCCAGTTGATAGCCAACGATCCACACAAAAACCAGACCGAGAAAGAGTATTACTCCGCCAATAAATGCGGCCAGAAACTGCTTAAAGGGATTTCGACGAGAAAATGTCATGGAAGGGGATTATAACGAAAAAATGGTTTCGTTTGTAATGTTTATATAAGTTTTTGATGAGTAACATGGGTATAATACTTGGCAACGAAAAATTACCATCTGGGAATATTAGCACAAAAATCTCAGGATCATCCACACCAACGAATCAACATACCGTACATATACAAAGTAAAATGCCCCCTTTTAACAAGATCTTACATGGGGCAGACACAGGAAAAAAAACACCCTCCCCGCTGGAAACAAAATAAAAGGTAAATGGATATGAAAATTTCTTTCACCACATCCCTCATCCTGATTCTCCTGCTCTCAGGATGCACCCTGCCCGTCAATACGCCTGCACCAGCCGCAACGACCGTCATTCTTCCGCCGACAGCCCTGGCAACAGAGACCACAAGCCCCACGCTTGCATCACCTACCGTAACCTTCACCCCCATTCCATCCCCGACAATCGAAGTAACCAGCACATCAACCGTCATTCCATTTGTCGAGAGTCTGGAAGCCACGGTAACAGCAGACTTGCTTAGTTGCCGCTATGGACCCGGACCTGAATACCTATACTTATACGGCTTGAAGAAAGGCGCAAACATAGAACTTATCGGGCGGACAGATGGGAACAACTGGGTCATGGTCAAAGGGAAAAATTTATGCTGGCTGAATGCCAAATTTATTGAGGCAAAAGGTGATCTACTGACCTTGAATGTCACATATCCCAATGAATACAAACTACCCACTTCACCGTATTACGCCGCGCCAATTGTCCTGAGTGCAAAACGCAGTGGCAATTCCGTCTCAGTTGAATGGTCAGATATTTCGCTGCGCGCTGGTGATGAAGAAGACGAGAACATGTTCATCTATATCGTCGAAATCTGGCGCTGCGAAGGCGGAAAAATGATCTTCGACCCGCTTGCAACCAATTACCCCGAAATGACTTTTATAGACGAAGCAGGTTGCGACAGCCCTTCTCATGGCCGGGTCTTCTTCCAGGAGAAACACGGCTTTGCAGGACCAGCTGACATTCCTTTTCCCCCCTGGTAAAAAAGAAGACCTCCAAGTTCTTAAAGAACTGGAGGTCTGATGGCTCCTGGCCTAGGACTTGAACCTAGAACCTAGCGG
>JFJP01036984.1_pt1 | contig 73290 bp, 45 predicted proteins | sample 431651 | NCBI WGS metagenome assembly JFJP01 (sample SAMN02602958, study PRJNA72255) | Microbial mat metagenome, whole genome shotgun sequencing project. | biome: fresh water; feature: sink hole; material: water; isolation source: purple microbial (photo- and chemosynthetic) mats found in... | reverse complement strand
CGAGTGATGGCTGGAATGGTATCTCCAATGGCAAACCATTACCAATGGATTCTTATTATTACATTGTCAACCTCCAGAACGGAACCGATCCTATCGTTGGGAATGTCACTGTCATCCGGTAATTGCAATTCCCGATTTCAATAATTGCCAAATTCTCAATTAAATTTTACTATTAAAGTTTAATAAATATTCTGGATTTTCAGTTTGTAAAAGATTAAATTGCAGAGTATTTAATAATATTGTTGGCGATTTTTCATCTTCATAATTCCTGTATTCCTCTCCAACATTCTGGTTTTCATGTAATAAATCCATCTTTTTTATTATATTGCCGTAACTATCTACAGAATAGCATATAATAAAAAGGAATTGAAGAAACTATTTACATATTTATTAATACTTCTAACACTAACAGCATTTTCTCTCAAAGCACAGCAATTACCGCTCTTGAGTCAGTATATGTTCAATGGGTTTTTGGTGAATCCGGCTGTGGCTGGAGTAGATGGATATACTTCCATAACTCTTACAGCACGGGAGCAATGGCTTGGGTTGGTTGATGCGCCCAAAACAGAAATTATTGCCTTTCAAAGTCGGTTATATACTGCAAACCATGTAAAAAGAACAAAATCGGTTTGGCGGAATTTTACCAAGCCCCTGCGTAATGGTAAAGTTGGCATTGGTGGTTATTTGTATAACGACAAAAATGGGTTAATTGATCGCACTGGAGGGCAATTTACATATGCATACCATATTCGGCTGCAAAGTAGTCAGTTATCATTTGGGGTATCTGCCACCATGTATCAGTTTTCAATTGATAAAAACAAGATAAATTTGGAATCGAATCAGGATGCGTTGGTGAATACTTCCGATTTAAATATGTTTATCCCTGATTTTAATTTTGGAGTTTATTACTCAACCAAAAACTATTATGCTGGATTTTCCATATCGCAATTGGCGCAATCTTCCATGCAGTTGTCGAATGAAAATGCCAGTAAGTATAAGTTATATCGTCATTACTATTTAACGGGTGGTTATAAGGTAGATGTGAATGATGATATTGTTATAGTTCCTTCGATATTGATAAAATCGACTAATCAGTTAGCCTCTCAAGTAGACATTTCTGGTAAAATATATTTTAGAGATGATTACTATGCCGGACTTTCTTTTCGCACCGGAAGTGCTTTTGTAATTATGGGTGGAGTTACAGTAGATAAATTTACTTTTGGATATGCTTTTGACTATAACCTGAATGCAATTCGTAAACACAGTTTCGGGTCGCATGAAGTTATGGCAGCCTTGAGGTTTGGAGATACAGCCCGAAAATATCGCTGGATTAATAGAAATTAGATTTTAACTATTTTTCATTTTATCCCCTATTTCTTATTATACAGTTTATAATGTGAGAATTTATCAAATCCTTCTTCTTGATTTCCTTAAAGTCTTAAGCTCTCATTCTTATTATGTCATTAAATGAGTTTTCCTGAGCTTAAATAGGAACAGATTGTGAATTTATAGGCAAGCAATTTTCCGCAAGCTACGCTTGTTTTGTTTGTTATGAATTACATTTTATGCGGTTATATTATTAAGTGAAAATTATTTAGTTTTTGAATTTCCCGGGCTTTTTTTAATCTGACGCTCTACCTTATTTTAGCTCCAACTGCTTTCTAATCCAAGTACGATCCATATATTATTTGCTGTTGTCGATTAGCAAAATCATGAGTTTATCTCCTCTGGAATAGCTTCAAACTGTATATTATCAAGTAAATTTGAGTATGTTTATTATTGTTAAAAATCTGTTAAAGTAGAAAAAATTAATATTAATACATAAACACATAATATTGATTGTTAGGCAATTGTGAAATTTTTAATAATTATAAATTAATGGATATTGTAAGTTGCTGGAATGCAGCACATGTGTATGGTAATTAATTTTGAACTTTTAAAACCTCACCGGGCTTCTTTTGCAGAGCAGAGTAATTGTAATTCCTATTAAATATCCGACTTGTAATCGCCGGGGCAGAGGTTGTCTCAAGCAAACTTTTAATATTTTATGCTGCTTGGCTAAATAAATGATTGTTAAAGTGTTGATTTGGATATGAAGTGTTAAAGCTCAAAACATCTAAATTGTAAATTTTAATATAACTTTGGGAAATCAAAATTCTATTTGAAAAATGAGATTCTTGATAATTCTGTTATTTATTAGCGTTTTTAGACTTGATACGTTTAGTCAACCTGAATTTAATTCCGGTTTATTTTTTTCTTCACATGAAGTTATTCAGGACAAACGTACATCATTAAATCTCACCCCTTCTGAGCCTTTTAAATTTCCAGGGGGGTTTACTTTGGAAATGGATGCCAATTTTAGAAAAAGAGATGGGTTTTATGGATACATTTTTAGGATTATTGGTGATGAAACCATAAATATTGATCTTGTTTCAAACACCGGAAGCAGATCTTCAAATTTTTGGCTGGTTCTTAAAGATAATGTTCTGTTTTCATTTAATTGGGCTGATATTCCCAATGGCGGTTCTGACCGCTGGATTAAGATTATTATTGAGATTAATGTTAATGAAAGGAAGATAGCTGTCTCCTTTAATGGTTATAAAAAAGAGACTAAAATAGATGATATTGCTACTTTAAAAACTTTTGATATGGTTTTTGGTGCATGTCGGAACAGGTCTTTTCAAAATACAGATGTGTCACCAATGTCCTTAAAGGATATTCGGATTTTTGGTAAGAAGAAACAGTTGGTTAAAGAGTGGAAACTGTCGAAGCACAATCAGAATGTAGTTTATGATGAAGTTAGTCACTCGGAAGCACGTGTGGAGAACCCAACCTGGATTATTGATTCTCATGTTAAGTGGAAGAAGTTAAAAGCCCTTATCATTGACAGTTTGCTGGGTATAACAATGGATGAAGAAAATGGGCGAGTATTTTTAATTAGCAATCGTTCTGTTTATGTTTTTTCGACCGAAACCTTCAAAATTGATACGCTTCAATTTTCTGGTGGTGCACCCTATCCGGCTATGGGGAAGCAAATTATTTACAATAAATTTACCAACGAACTTTGGTCATATAATTTCGATCAGAATGAGATTAGTAAATTTAATTTTAGCACGAAAACATGGTCGAAAGAATACGAAAAAGTCAGGGAAACCGATTTTTGGCATCATAACAGATTTATAACCCCCGCCGATTGCTCTTTGGTAACTATTTTTGGCTATGGACATTATACTTATAAAAACATCATTCAGAAATATAATTTAAAGCTTAAGAAGTGGGAAATTAATCAGGTAGAAGGAATTGAGCCTAGGTATTTAAGTAGTTTCGGGTTTTTGAATAACGATGAAATGCTGGTTTTCGGGGGGTACGGAAGTAAAACAGGGCGACAAGAATTGTCCCCTTCATTTTATTATGACTTGTACTCCTTTAATCTTAAGGATTATTCGTTTAGAAAGCTTTGGACTTTAACTACACCTTCAAAACCTTTTGTGCCCTGCGAAGCGCTAATTCCGGATCAAAAGGCGGGTGTTTTTTATACACTTGTGTACGACAGAAGTAATTATGCGACTTCTTTGCATCTTGCAAAATTTATGATAGCTAAAAATGAGTACCAGCTTTTCAACGATTCCATTCCATTTAATTTTCTCGACACCGAATCGTGGTGCTCACTTTTTTCTGATAAAAAAACCAACCGATTGCTTGCTTTAACTTCGCATAATGATGAATTGGTTATTTATGCTGTTGCTTATCCTCCTTTAATGTCGGAGGATGTAAGTCAGTCTGATTTGTCAAAAACGAAATGGTATTTATGGTTTATATTTACTGGTGGTTTAGTTCTGGCAGGTCTTGTATTTTATATTTTTAAAAAGAAAAAGAAGAAAAAGAAAAAGGATACAGGTAAAAAAGAACATCTTCATCCAAAACTTACTCTCCCAAGCATCAACCCAATTGATCCGCCGGATAGAAAAGCTTCGTCGTCCGTATATTTTATCGGAGGATTTCAAATATTCAATTCCAGGGGAGACGACATTACCTCTTCATTTTCACCAACCTTAAAACAACTATTTATTTATTTATTCTTAAATAGTGTTAACCAGGGCAAGGGGGTATCGTCGTCTAAGCTTGATGAGGTTTTGTGGTATGATAAAATTGGTGAAAGTGCCCGAAATAATAGAAATGTTAATATCAGTAAACTTCGCGTTATTTTAGAAGATATTAGTGGAATTGAAGTTGTTGCTGAAAATTCGGTTTGGAGAATTAAGCTGGACGATTCGGTTTTCTGCGATTATACGGAAATTTCGCATTTACTTTTTAAACTTCGCTCGGATACTATAATTGAATCTGATATGCTGAAGTTATTAGGATTATTGTCCAGTGGTGTTTTTATGCCGTCGTTACAAAATGAATGGATTGATAAATTCAAATCTCAGTTTACCAACCAGGTTGTCGACGGACTTACTCCACTTTTAAACGAAGTAATGACCAATGATAATATGAGTTTATTATATCACATTGCCGAAAGCATTCTTATACACGACAATCTGAATGATGAAGCATTTGCCTTGAAATGCTCCTTGGTATATAAACTTGGTAAAATGGGAATGGCAAAAAATCTTTACGATGTGTTCTGCCGGGAATATAAATTATCGCTTGGAATAGATTATGCCGTATCATTTAGCGATATAGTGAAATAGACCAATATTTTTAATCCAGATCAGGGTCATTCTTCCTTACCGATCTAATCCTTCTCCTCTATTCTACAAACTAATTTGGTATATCATTTATTGTATATTGTCTGTGTTTTCTAATCGATACAGAATCAAATAATTGCGAAATTAATTAAAAATTAATTCTTAATTAAGTTCTCCTTTATTATGAATTAATCGTGCTGTTAATGCAGTGGGTTTACTTTCGGTGTCAAATGAGAAAATCTTTTTAAGACAACAAAATTTAAACTTCTACTGCCTATGATAAAAATGTATCTAATTATCGCTAATTAATCAGAGTAACTATTACTAAATCATTATTGAACTTAAATTCTATGAAAAAAAAGCAATTTATGAAAAAGCGGTTTTGTTTTCAAAAGGCGTGCACAATGCTGCTCATTTTATTGAGTGTGCTGGTCTCCCCTGTTTATTCGAAAGCAAAAGATCAAACCACAGGAATTGTGTTGCAACAACACAAAGTTACCGGAACCGTAACTGATGCCCAAAATGGGGAACCTATTGCAGGAGCCAATATTATAATTGAAGGAACCACAATTGGTGTTATAACCGATTTGAACGGGGAATTTACTTTGGAGGTTCCTAATAGCGATGCAGTTATCCTTGTTTCGTTCTTAGGGTATAATTCTGAAAAAATCACTTTTGGAAATCAAACAAACCTGGATATTAAACTTGTTCCTGATATAACAAATCTTGAAGAAGTAGTTGTTGTAGGTTATGGTACTCAGAAAAAGCCAACACTCACAGGCGCAATTTCTTCGATAAATAGTGAAGTAATTTCAGCTACAAAAAACCAGAATGTCCAAAATATGTTAACCGGAAAGGTTGCCGGAGTTCGTGTTGTGCAAAAAACATCCGAACCGGGTAGTTTTAATAACCTTTTTGACATCCGCGGTCTGGGATCTCCCCTTTATGTTATTGACGGAGTACCCCGTGGCGATTTAGCCCGTTTGGACGGAATGGATATTGAATCTATAACCGTTTTAAAAGATGCTTCTGCTTCAGTTTATGGTATGCGAGCTGCAAACGGCGTGGTATTGGTGACGACTAAACAGGGTAAAAAAGGGAAACCTGAAATGACTTACTCAGGGTATTATGGTATTCAAATTCCCGCAGAGATATTAAAACCGGCTGATGCAATAACTCGCATGGAGTTGATGAATGAACGTGATTTGAGAAACAACTATTTAAGTCCGACTTTAACATTCACTGATGAACAAATGGAAGCATACAGAAATGGGACCCTGAAAAGTACCGACTGGTATGATGCAACTATTCGCAATTCAGCTCCGCAACAATCACATAATCTTGGAGTAAGTGGAGGATCCGAGAACATGAATTATTATTTCAACTTTGGATATTCGACACAGGAGGGATTTTTCAAAAGCAATAGCTTGAATTACGAAAAAGCAAATTTACGTGCAAATATTGATGCTAAAATTACCGAAAGGTTAAAGTTTTCGGTAAAACTGAGTGGTATTATTGATAAAACGATGCGACAGGATATGACGACACGGGAAGTATTTAAACTTTTGTGGCGTTCGCTACCTTCACAACCCATCTATGCCAACGATAACCCTGATTTTTTGCAAAAACCAAATGGAGATATCCAGAATGCAGTTGGTGCAACCAGCATCGATTTGAGTGGCTATAATAAATCAACCAATAAAATATTCACTTCATCGGCCGACCTTACTTATGACGTTCCTTTCATCAAAGGTTTAACAGCCAAAGGTATGGCTAGTTTTGACCCTAAGTTTATTGATGGTTACGAATTTTCAGAAGCTTATAAGGAGTATAATTATGATGCTGCAACCGACACTTAATCGGGTGTTGATAAAAATGCGCCAGGTTTTTTTCAACGCACAAACCGTTTTTTGCAGAATTATTTGTTACAGGGATCTTTAACTTATAACAAATCTTTTGCCGAAAAGCATAATGTCAAATTACTAGCCTTAATGGAATCGGCTCGAAGCAAGTCAGATCAAATGTCGGCCAAAAGATTTTTAAGTATTCCTATTGACCAGCTTTATGTAGGAGATGCTTTACTTCAGGAGGGAACTTCAGCAAATGATCAGATTTACAATTATACTTCAAATGGTATTGTTGGAAGGGTAAATTATGATTATGCAGGTAAATATTTGGTAGAATATAGTTTCAGGTATGATGGTTCGTCAAGATTTCCTGAAGATAAACGATGGGGTTTCTTTCCAAATTATCAATTGGGATGGAGAATATCGGAAGAATCATTTATCAAAAACAATTTTAGTTTTATAGATAACATTAAAATTCGCGGAACTTATGGTATTCTGGGTGACGATGCTGCGGCAAATGCATACTCCTTCATCTCGGGGTATGATTATCCATACGCCGGAGGCAGCACTCAACAGGGTAAATATCCATCAGGTTATTTTTTTAACGGAGTATTCACTAATGTATTAGGTTTCCGCGCCCCTGCAAACATGGATGTTACATGGTATACTTCCAAAACTGTCGACATAGGTTTGGATGTTGATTTATGGAGAAATAAACTTGGCTTTACAGTAGATCTGTTTAAACGGGATCGGGAAGGATTGTTGGCTAACAGAAATGTAACTGTGCCAAGTACTTTTGGAACCAATATGCCGCAGGTTAATATAAATAGTGATCAAACCCAAGGTGTCGATGTTGAAATCAGACATAGGAATAAAGTAGGAGATTTAAATTATTCAGCTGTCGGAACATTTTCATATACACGAACAAAACTAATACATGTGGAAGGGAGTAACAAAATTAGTTATGGAAATTCCATGGCGTACTGGAAAAATGGTAAAGGTTCCCGGTACAACGATGTTTGGTTTGGAACCGAAGGCGATGGGCAGTATCAATCTTATGAAGAAATATCCCTATCCAGTCTGCCAACAGGTACAAATATTTTGCCCGGTGATTTTAGATACAAGGACTGGAATAACGATGGCGTAATTGATGGAAATGATGATCATCCGATAGCAATTGGTATAAAAGATAGCGATGGTGATTATCCTTCTAATCCCCTGGTATTTTTTGGTTTGAACTTATCTTTGGAATATAAGGGTTTTGACATGAATATGATGTTTCAGGGAACAGCTATGACTTATATAGCTTATGCCGAGCAGTTAGCTACTCCATTGGCATGGGATGGGAATGCACTGGATTATTTAACAAATCGCTGGCACCCTGTCGATCCCAAAGCTAATCCTTACGATCCGGCCAATCAATGGGTGAGTGGTAAATACCAATACGGCGCAAAAGCAGGCGATGTTAACTCAACACACATGATTCAGGATGGAAAGTATATCCGTTTAAAAACCTTGGAACTTGGATATTCTGTACCTCAAAAGTTACTTAAAAGGATTAAGGTTAAAGATCTGAGAGTTTATACAAGTGGTTATAATCTTTTAACCTTAACCAAAATAGAGGCTCTTGATCCTGAACATCCTGCGGAAGATAGTGGATATACTTATCCGCTCAATAAAACCATCAATTTTGGAGTAAACATAACTTTCTAATACCAATTAAAATACTTGAAAATGTTAAAAAAAATATATTTATATCTTTTAATTCTAGGGGTATTTGCATCATGCGAAACTCTGGATGTTCCCCCTGTAAATATCTTAACAGATAACGATATTTATAACGAAGGTGGCATAAAGGCCTATATGGGGTCTTTATATGGCCGACTACCCATGGAAGACTTTAATACATCCAGTGCTGGAGGTCAGCAAGGCTTCTTTTTCTGGAACAGTATCTCCTGGGATATGGTTAGTACTGGAGAAACCATAAACCGCAATCAAACCGGCATTTTTCATCCTAATGCGAATTATTGGGGTGAAGGTTATAAAATTATCCGCAATGCCAACGACTTGATTCAGAAATTGCCAGATTACATTGGTAAACTTGCCGGAGCTGAAACCTGGATTGCCGAAGCCAGATTTATTCGCGCTTATGTTTATTTTTATCTGGTAAAAAGCTATGGAGGTGTTCCGATTTTGGATAAACCACAAAGCTTTACCGACAGTACTTTTTATATTCCCCGTAAAAGTCATAAGGAATGTATTGATTTTATTTTAAGCGACCTCGACTACGCTATTGAGAATATGCCTGCAACAGGCGAAAAAGGCAGGGCAAATAAATACGTAGCTGCAGCATTGAAGTCAAGGGTTGCCTTATTTGCCGGTTCAACTGCCCGATACGGACAACTTTATAACAATACTGTTGATGGTGTGATGCTCTGTGGTATTCCCGAAACTGATGCAAATAATTATTTTCAGATTGCATGGGATGCCGCTAAACTATTTGATGGAACTACTTATGGGTTATACGATGCAAAAGTGACTTCCGATCCCGTGCAAAATTTTGCCGATATTTGGGAAAAAGCAAATGATAGCAAAGAAAGTATCTTTATAAGGCAATACGGCTATCCCGATTATGTGCATAGTTTTGATGTGATTTACAGTACACCGCGTATGACCTCGACCTATGGCGACCGCTACAATGTAACTCTTGATTGGGTAGAGTTGTTTGACGGGCTTCCTATTAGCCCTGCTACAGGAAGAATTGCTACTGTTGATGCCAGCAACAATTATATTGTTTACGATGGCCCCCAGGCTTTATATGCCAATGCCGAACCCCGGTTAAAAGCAAGTATTTTAATTCCGGGTAACACTTATAAAACAATTGAACTTGACATCAGAAAAGGGATAATTAAAGAAGCAATAGATTTTTCAACGCCAATTCAGAAATTTGTAAAGGATGATGGTGTAACAACAACCGCCTATGCTTCAAATACATGGTTTAAGAATAATGTATTAACAACTACTGAAGGAGTATATGTTCAAATTCCTTTAGAAACATCAACTGGTGTAAAGCTTAAGAAAAATGGAATGGATGGGCCATGGGGTACATCCGGAGGTACCACGACTACTATAACTGGTTTTCATGGAAGAAAATGGCTCGATCTGACCTTAACACCTTCCTTAACAAAGTTGCATTCATCTTTTCAAAGTTGGATAGACATTCGTTTGGCTGAAGTTATATTAAACCGTGCCGAAGCTGCCTTGGAATTAGCGCAGAATGGCGTTGCCAATTATGGGGGTGTTGATATGCAAACCGATGCTTTCGACCAAATAAACCTGATTCGCAATCGGGCCGGAGCAACATTACTGACAAGCCCAGCAGAACTATCATCCGACGCGGGTTTGGCCATGGGAACCGGGCCTAAATCATTTGTAGCTGCCCCAACCCGGGGTTTGCAGCTTGTGCGGGTTGAGCGCTATAAAGAACTGGCATTTGAGCATAAACTTTATTGGGACATTCGTCGTTGGTTTACAGCCGATGCTCAAATATTAAATTACAGACGAAGAATGCTAAGCCCGTTCCTTTTTGCTAAAGGTGCAACCCTTAATCCTGCAGGTAACCCCGTGGGGAAATATATTTACGATGCTCGAGTTGCAGAAAGAGCTGCCAGTGGAATTAGTTTTGCCACCAAATTTTACTATTTCGGTATACCTGGCGGTGAATTAGTCAGTAATCCGTTGCTAAAGCAAAACTTGCAATGGTAATAAAGCAAATGTTCAATTTAATTCAACAAAAACTTAAAGTTTTGAATATGAAAAAAATACTTTATTTTCTCTGTATGGCATTTTTCGTATTATCTATATCTTCTTGTGAAAAAGATAATTACGAAGGCCCCAATGCAGCCATTCAGGGGCAAATTCTCGATCCGAGTGGACTTCCACTTCAATTCGATCAGGGGCAGGGTAGTATGAAGATAAAAATGGAAGAACTTACCTGGATAACAGAACAAGGTGGGCAGGCTATAACACCAACCTACCTGGCTGTAAAACAGGATGGTTCTTATGTAAATAGCAAAATATTCGCAGGTAAATACGTAATGACTCCTATCGAAGGCGCTTTTTATCCTTACAATATTGCCGGAGATACTGTTGATATTTCGGGGAGTATTACGAAGAGTTTTACAGTTACTCCATATCAGAATGTAGAATGGGTAACTGAGCCTTTTATTAACGAAGAGGGGTATATTCAGGCAACAATCAAGTATACAAGCAATATAGTGGATGGCCTTACTGCTCCCGCTCCGTTTAAATACAGATTGTTCATTTCTCCTACACAATATGCAGGGGCGGCTACTTTTGATGCTTTGTTGACTAACGATGAGGTAAATGTTACCGCAAATCCTATAACCATTCTTTCAAAGGCAAAAGTGGTTTACCCAAACAGAACTTACTATGTAAGAGGAGGGGTAAACAGTAATGATGCTTTTAAAAAGTATAATTATACAAATATCAAAACTGTAGTTCTTCAACAATAGGTGTTTTCTGAATTTTTTATGCGAAGTCGCAAAGAGTTAAATATAGAATGTTAGCATTTGCGACTTTGCATAATATAACATGCCTTGTTTTCGATTGGTTTACAATTCATTTACTGGAAAGGATTGGTGGACGAAAATAGTTTCATCATCCTTTTCAATTTAAAAACCAAATTAAATGCATCTTCATTTGAAACCTGATTTTTATAAAGGCCTGCATTTAGGCTTCATTGCCATTGGTGGATTTTTGCTGAATAATGATATTCAGGCACAAACACAAAAAAAGCCAAATCTGCTGTTTATTATGACTGACCAGCAAAGGTTTGACGCTTTAAGCCTTGCAGGGAACACGATATTGAAGACGCCTAATCTGGACCGTTTGGCAAAACAAGGAGTTTGGTTTAAGAATGCCTATACTCAATGCGCTGTTAGTGGCCCCGCGCGTGCCTCCATTCTTACCGGCTGCATTGTTGAAAACCACGGGATCATTAACAATGGTCTGGCAGATTCGGGAACACCACAGTCCCCCTCCTTTATGCCTCAGAAAACTTTTGATCAGGTATTGACCGACGATGGCGGATATCATTGCGAGTATTATGGAAAATGGCACTGTCCTGAATTTGCTGCTTCATGCTACCAAAATGAGGTAAAGTATGCAACCAGCGGGAGGTATATTTTTGCTTCAAATAGCGATGTACGTTTTTATAAAGACAACTATCTGAACCAGGTTTTCCCGAAGGCAGCTCTTAACGTGGGAGAATTATATGACACTTATTCCGAGCGGCCCTATATTCCAAATATCCTGGATAAGCGGTATGGAATGACACAAACTCAGGCAGATAATTCCGGCATTGCATATGCCCAGCCCGACCTTCACGGAACAATATCAATACCCGATGAGCATTCACTCACAGCATACAGGGCAAAGCAAACGATAGAGGCCCTTGAACGCCTTAAAAATACCACCTTCAGTATTACCTGTTCTTTTCACTTTCCTCATGCGCCAATGCTACCAAGCAAATATTATTCCGATATGTTCCCGGTTAATAATATGCCTGTTCCCTTTAGTATTAACGATCCTATGGCTAATTCGCCTTATCTGAATTCTAATTCACGGACGAAAAATCCTGAATATAGCGATGCTCAGAAGATAAAATACTTGATTTCAGATTACTACGGACTTGTAAAAGAAATAGATGATTGGGTTGGAAAAATTCTGGATAAACTGGATGAGCTTGGGCTAAGTGAAAACACTATGGTTATTTTTACCAGCGACCATGGCGAAATGCTTGGTGCACACGGAATGCGCGAAAAGAATGTGTTTTTGGAAGAGTCAGCGCATGTTCCCCTTATTATCAGGTTTCCAGGCGGCCATATTAAATCTGAAACAATGGTAGATGGTTACGTTTCAAACATTGATCTTTATAATACAATCCTGGATTATTGCGGTGTGGCTGGTCCCGCTTCGGATGGTAAAAGTCTGCGTGGCCTTATTGATGGAACAGACAGCACGCATGGCAAATATGTGGTAACCGAATGGTTGAGCGGTACTGACAAGGTTCCGGGGTATATGATTTTAAAAGATTCCTGGAAAATGTTTATCCCTTATACTGCTACATCAACAGTTGTTGATGCGCTTTACAACCTGAAGGATGATCCTTATGAAATGACCAACCTGCTGGGCAGTAATCCAAATAAAAAACAGTACTCTGAAAAAGTAAATGAACTGCATACCGATTTGGTTACCTGGTTGAAAAATCATAAATCAACCAACTATGATGGGGTTAGAACTCGCAATCTGACAGGAATTCCCCTGTCGGCAGTGAGCGCCTTTGTTCTTAAAAATCAGTTCCGAATATACCCTAATCCCGCATCCAGTCAGTTAACAATTGACAGCCAAAATATGAAAATAGATGGAGTGGATATTTTTAACTTGACAGGACGATCAATATACAGCGACAACCAATCCTTTACCGGAATAAAAATCATTGACTTGCCGGAACATCCTGGTGTTTACATCATTAAACCAAAGAGTGGACTTCAATTTTCAGCACAAAAAATATGGATTGAATAGTGATTTTAAATTTTAACACTTATAATAATGGAAGAGATTGAAAACAAGAATACTAAAATTTGATTTAATTTCTATTTTCTGTTTTGTCCTTGTAGTTTTTGTATACAATAATGCTGTTGCACAAGGGGCTGTTACTCCGTTTGAGATTTATGAAGCAGAAAGCGGCACATTGAGCATTGGGGCAACTACCCATTTCCAGTTTGCGATACCTGCTGAGCCTTCTGCTGAGTTTGAATCGTCGGGACGATCGTTGGTACAGTTAGATGCAACGGGCGAATCGGTATCCTGGACAACAACGGCCGACTATAATGCCATTGTGGTGCGCGTTTGTATCCCTGATTCTCCTTCAGGTGGTGGAATTGATGCAACATTAAACCTGTATGTAAATGGCGAATTCCGCCAGACAATTAGCACAACATCTAAATATACCTGGATTTATGGCAGTACAGGAGATCAACAGATTGACAACAATCCCGCTTCCGGTTATGCAAAACGTTTTTTTGAATCGAGCCGTGCTTTCATAACAGGAGCAATAGTTCCGGCGGGAAGCACCCTCACACTCAAAAAAGATGCAGATAATACGGCTGCCTATTATAAAATTGACCTTGTTACGCTCGAAAACGTTGGCCCACCGCTCACGCAACCTGCAAATACCCTTTCGGTAACTGAGTATGGCGCTGTTGCCAATGATGGTACTGATGATTCTCCGGCTTTTGTGAGTTGCATAACTGCCTGCCAATCTCAGGGTAAGGGGATGTGGATACCTGCTGGCGAATTTCATACGAAAGGAATTATTAATGCAACCGGTATAAGTATTTTTGGTGCCGGAATGTGGTATACCCAAAACACCCGCATTATTGGTGGCAGGCACAAGTGGAATCTGACTGATTGTAATGTGCAGGATCTGTATATTTTTAACCCCCAAACCGCCAGGGATTTAATAAATGGACATGATTACGGAATGACTTGTCAGGGTACAAAGGGATATACGATTCAGCGGGTTTGGGCGCAACATTTAGGCGCTTGTTTCTGGTTAAGTGGCACTGATGTTACAATAAAAGATTGCCGTGCAATTGAAAGCTGGGCCGATGGGATCAACCTGAATAACAGCGCATCAATTCAGACTAATTATGCAGGACTAAGGATGACTGCCCAAAACAACTTTATTATAGGTTCCGGAGATGACGGAATAGCTTTAAACGCTCAGAATGGGGGTGGTACAGCAAATAATATGGTTGATGTCAGGATTCTCAATAATACTTCCATAGGAACAATGTGGGGCAATGGTATGCGTATTGCCGGCGGCAGAAATACCATCTTAAAAGATAATTTAATTACCGACCCTACCTCCTCCAATGGACTGAGGATCGGCAAGTTCGGTACCAACGGAAATCCTTGCGAATCTGCACTGGTTACCGAAAACCTGATTCTTCGTGGTTGCGGTTTAAGACCTGTTTATGGCCACGGCGGAATATGTGTTGCCGACGGTGCAAGTGCGAATATTACTTCGAACACCATTACCGATTCTCCCGGTTTGGGCATTGATGTACAAACCTCCAATGCTGTTTTCACCAGTAATACTATTAATCGTCCGGCTTTGCAGGGCTTCCTCATCAAATCGGGTGCTACAGGAGCCGGAACCTTTACAACGAATGTTGTTACAGATTTGGATAATAGTTATCTGGCGTTTCAGAACAATGCACCCTCAACATTTGTAACCACCAGCAGCGGAAACAGCTGGCAAAGTCCATCAACCGGGGTAGGCATTAGTAATGCTGACAATAATAATTCGGAGAATAACCTCATTGTTTATCCTAACCCTTCGAAAGGTGAGTTTAATCTGAAAACGAATATGGATAGTGATTATTCTATTACTATTTACAACTTATCAGGCAAAATTATAATAAATAGAAAATCAAACAGTACAAATGAAATTCTTGACCTGAATAGCTTTCCGGAAGGGGTTTATATTCTCAGGATAAGCGGTAAAAATCAGTCGTATTTCGGGAAATTATCTAAACATTAAAAGCTAAATCTTTCTAATTTACCTATAAACTAAATGCAAAAACTACGAAAGATACTAACAACTGTTGCTTTGTCAATATGTTCCTTTGCTTTGACAAACGGGCAGGAAGACTATACAAAATATGTGGACCCAACAATTGGAAATGTTTCGCAATTTTTGGTTCCCACCTATCCAACATTTAGCCTTCCCAACCAAATGGTCCGTATGTTCCCGATTAAAACCGATTATATTGATGATCAGATAATTGCGTGGCCATTCCAGGTTGAAAAACACCGCACCGCAGGTATCCTTAAAATGAAGGTAAGCCTGGGAGAGATTACTGCGGAATCGTGGAAAACTAAAATGAATATTGATCACGATCTCGAAGTGGTTCGTCCGTGGTATTATTCAACTTATCTTATTGAAGATCATATTTCGGTGAGTTTCGCCCCGGCAAAAAAATGTGCCATGTATAAAATTGATTTTCCATCCACAGTTAAGATGAAGAATATTCTGATTTCAGGAACCGAAGCGATGATAGGCGAAGCCGTGGGTGGAAATACTTTTTCGATGACGGAGCAATACACATACAAAACGAAAGGTTCCTCGCCTGAAACACGCACAATGTTAGTTTTTTGCTATGGAGAGTTTACCGATTTGAAAGGCGCGCCATTGACTGATATTCAGATACGGGAATCAAAAGGGAGAATGTCAATCACCATCTCCGGAAATGAGGCGAAAACAGCCATAATAAAATATGCGGTTTCCTATATCAGCATGGATCAGGCAAAGAAGAATTTTAAAACCGAAGTAGCCAATGCAAACTTCGAAAATACTGTTGCCAATGGTAAAAAAGCCTGGGAAAAAGTAATCAATCAAATTGAAGTCACCGGCGGGACCGAAGCCCAGAAACGATCGTTCTACACAGCCTTGTACCGTACGTATGAAAGAATGGTCGACATCAATGAAGATGGTCAGTATTACAGCGGATATGATGGAAAAGTTCACCAAAGTAACCGGCCGTTTTTCGTGGATGATTGGATATGGGATACTTACCTTGCCAAGCATCCATTAAGTTCCATTCTCAATCCAAAAATGCAAAGCGATGTTTTAAATTCTTATGTTCAGATGTATGAACAAAGCGGGTGGATGCCTACTTTCCCCCAAACATTGGGTAACCACTTGTGCATGAATAGTTATCACTCATCGGCACTGTTTATTGATGCTTACCGGAAAAACATCTCAGGGTTTGATGTAAAAAAAGCGTACGAAGGGGTAAAAAAGAATTTGACCCAAGCTACCATGATACCCTGGAGGCAAGGTATCCCCAAAGTTGCGATTGACGATTTTTATCATACCCATGGTTATTTTCCTGCCCTTCGACCGGGGGAAGAAGAAACAGAACCCCTGGTGGATGGATTTGAAAAAAGGCAGCCTGTGGCTGTTACGCTGGGCATGAGCTATGATGCCTGGACATTGGCCGAATTGGCCAAAGAACTCAAAGAAGAGAATGACTATCAGAAATTTTCCGGAATGGCAAAAAACTATTCCAAGCTCTGGCATCCTGAATTGAGGCTTTTTATGCCCAGGGACGATAAAGGCGAGTGGATAAAAATCAACCCGAAATTAGACGGAGGTAAAGGTTTTCGTGAATATTATGACGAAAATAACGGCTGGACTTACGCATGGAATGTGCAACATGATATTGATGGTTTGATAAACTTACTGGGAGGAAAGAAACTGGCAGAAGAACGCCTCGATCAACTTTTCAGGGAACCTTTGGACACCAAAAAGAATCTGTTTTATGTAGATGGATCAAATTCAACAGGATTGGTCGGCCAATTTTCGATGGGTAACGAACCTTCCTTTCATATCCCGTATTTGTATAACTATTTCGGTGCTCCCTGGAAAACGCAAAAACGCATCCGTTTCCTGCTCGATGTCTGGTTCAAGGATAATATCTTCGGAATTCCCGGTGATGAGGATGGTGGCGGTATGTCGGCGTTTGTTGTGTTTTCGGCGATGGGATTTTACCCGGTAACTCCAGGTTTGCCTATTTATACCATAGGAAGTCCTGTGTTTGAAAAAATAACAATCAATTTAGCTGACAAAAAGCAATTTACGGTAATTGCAAAAGAGGCAAGCAAGGAGAATAAATACATTCAGAAAGCTTTTTTCAATGGCAGGGAAATCGATTCACCTTTCTTTACACATCAGCAATTGATGGCAGGTGGAACACTTGAACTGGTTTTGGGCAAGTTGCCAAATACAGAATGGGGGAAGAATGCAGTTCCTCTCGCGAAATTGTAACAGATATTATCATTTCTATGAAAAACCTCAAATTAATTGGACAATTAACAGCGGGCCTGACATTAATGGCTTTTAATACCCATTCGCAAGTTGCGAATGGTACAAAAACCAAATCCCCGAAGAAAAAGCCCAATGTCATCATCCTGTTTTCCGATCAGCACCATAAAAATGTGATGGGATTTGAAGGTCACCCTGATGTGATAACGCCGAACCTGGATAAACTTGCAAACCAGTCGGTAGTATTCGACCGTGCTTATTGTTCCGTTGGAATCAGCGCCCCTTCCAGATCTTCACTCATGTCGGGATTATATCCGCGCACGCTGGGTTTGCTTTCAAACAGCGAAAGAACTTCTGTGATGGAAGAAACGATTTCGTTGGCATCTGTTTTTCAAAAGAATAACTATCGAACTTATGCATTCGGAAAAAGGCACACCCATGGTGGTATTGATGCCGGATGGGATGAGCAGCAAAGCCATTTATGCAGCGAAACACCCGGGAATAGTTATACTGAATGGGTGGAGAAAAATGGCTATGGAAAAGAGTTTGCCATGGACTGGGCTGCCGAGTTTGGCAAAGGTTCGGAATGTTCGTCGTTTGCAGGGCAAAAATTGCCCATTGCCGATTTGGGAACCCGTGTTTCTACTTTGCCAGAGAATATGACCATGGAAGCTTTCACTACGCAGCTTACAGTTAAAATGATTAAAGAGCATGCGCAAAGTGATCAGCCATTCTTTTGTTGGTCTACATTTTACCGGCCTCATCAACCCTACACTCCATTAAAAAAGTACATGGATATGTACGATGCTACTGCGTGGGGAATCGGACGGATAAATGGAAGTTCGATCAGTAAACCTGCCAGTCTTTATGAACCTAAAGAGAATATTCCTCCAATGATGCAGTCCATCCGAAAAGGTGAGAATAAGGTTTGGAATGTCGATAAGGCATTTGCCGATGAGCAAAATTGGCGCAATTACGTTGGAGCTTATTATGCATTGGTTACCGAAATTGACCATTGCGTTGGCGAAATACTCAAAGCACTGGAAGATGCCGGTATAGCCGATGAAACTATTGTGATTTACACATCCGACCACGGCGATTTTGTTGGTAATCATGGAATGGTTGAAAAAGCAGCGCTTGGACAAAATGTGTATGAAGATATTTTGAATGTTCCTTTAATCATCCGTTATCCCGGGAACAAACAGAATGGCAAACGAGTAGCCGAATTGGTGAGTTTAGTGGATATTTATCCAACTTTAATAGATTTGTTGGACTTAAAAATGCCGGAACCCAAGTATCCTGTTCAGGGACAATCCATAGCTAAGACGCTTACCAAAGGGAAGCCGGTGAACCGCGAGTATATTGTGTCGGAAAGCTGGTCGCAGGCAACGGTAATTACCAGAGACTATAAACTGGGGATGATGATCGACCCCACCGATGCCATGCGGAAATTTGATTTCCGGTCATTTGGTGACCAATTCTTTGTGCGAAAATCCGATTCGCTCGAAGTGAAAAATCAAATCAAAAATGAGGCTTATCAGGCTGAAATTAAAAAGCTAAGAGCTTACTATCAGGATTTTTCCGCACAAATATCCGATGTTGGTAAACAGGAGGTAATAAATAAAACAAAAAAATAAAGAAATGATGAATCGACGTTCGTTTGTAAGAAAAACTTCTCTGGCCACAGCCGGTGGATTGACGATATTAAATTTTCCGATATTCGGAAAAAATGCTCCCAGCAACAAAGTAGTTATTGCCTTAATGGGTGTTAACAGTAGGGGCGCTTTTCACCTTAAATACTTTTCCCAAATTCCGGGAGTAGAAGTAGCCTACATTTGCGATGTGGAAGATGGTGCAATAAAAAAGGGCTTTAATGCCCTGAAAGATTCCCCACGCAAGCCCATGCTTGAAAGAGATATTCGCAAATTAGTCGCTAAAAACGATTTTGATGCTCTTGTAATTGCAGCTCCCGACCATTGGCATGCACCGGCTACTTTGATGGGAATTGCAAACGGCAAACACGTTTATGTTGAGAAACCCGCCGGTCATAATCCTTGGGAAAGTGAAATTTTGATTCAGGCAAGTGCTAAATACAATAAACTTATACAGGTAGGTAGCCAACGCCGCTCATTTCCCTATTTGATAGAGGCAAAAAAGTTAGTAAGTGAAGGTATTATAGGTAAGCCATATATGGGCAAATCGTGGTACACCAACAACCGCAAACCAATTGGTACCGGTAAAGTAATACCCGTTCCTTCAACGCTCGATTTTGATTTATGGCAAGGACCTGCTCCCCGCAGGGATTATAAGGACAATCTGGTACATTATAACTGGCATTGGTTCTGGCACTGGGGTACCGGCGAAACCTGCAACAATGCCAACCACGAACTGGATTGTCTTCGCTGGTTTATGGATGTTGATTTTGCCACAAAGGTAAACTCGTCTGGCGGACGTTATGCAGCCAAAGACGATTGGGAAACCCCAGATACACAAATAGCATCGTTCGAATTTGGGAATGACAAAGTCATCACCTGGGAAGGCCGGAGTTGCAATTCGTACCCGGTAGAAATGGATAGCAGAGGTTTCATTGTGTATGGTGAGAAAGGTACTCTTGTTAATGGAACCAAATTTTATGATATGGAGAATAAAATTATTAAAGAAATAAAAACCGACATTAACGCAAGTTCAACCAATACAGTAAGTTCTACTGGAAATGCCGATGTAGCTCATCTTGTTAATTTTATTGAAACCATACGTGGTAATGCAAAACTTACCGCTTCAATCGAGGAAGCCCATAAGAGTGTGCTGCTCTGTCACCTGGCAAACATTGCCCAACGCACTGGCTCAACACTTCATTGTGATCCTAAAACCGGGCATATCAAAGGAAACAAAGAAGCTTCAAAACTTTGGAGGAGAAGCTATGAAAATGGATGGGAAATGAAACTATAACAAGTTGGAATATCAAACATTCATTTTAAACAAGACCTAAATAAATCACAATTCGGAATGAAACAATTTTATTATACATCTTCCTTGTTAATTACCGGTTTTCTTTCATCTGCTGCTGTGGCTTCGGGGCAGAATGCAAGGTATCCGAATGTCCTTTTGATAATGACCGACCAGCAGGCCTGGGATGCAGTTGGTTATGCCGGGAACAAACTGATCAAAACGCCAAATCTCGACAGACTGGCAAGCGAGGGGGTTAACTTTAGCCAGGCAATTACACCATGTGCCGTTAGTGCACCTGCACGGACCTCAATTTTAACCGGGCGATTAACGGAGAAAACCACAATTCGGGGTAATACGGATGCCAAAACAGGCGACTGTTATTTTCCTACTTTCGATGAAATTCTTGCAAAAAGAGGATATACACCCGAAGTTTACGGCAAATTCCATTCACCGGAACATATGGCGAGAGTTTATATGAACCTGCCGGTAAAAGGTATGACAGGCACCGACCCTATTGTTCACTGGGAACCCCTTTATGTGAAATATATTCAGGAAAATTTCAAAAAAAGGCCACTGAAACCAGGTGAAATGTATGAAACTACATTCTATGGCGGCACTGTTCCTTACAAACTTGATCCGACCGACCGGTATTTTAAATATTTAGCTACCGGTATTATCCCGGAAGACGAACTAAAAAATAAACTGAGTCAGGCTGATGTTCATGGAGTGCTCGATTTACCTGCCGATTATACAATTACTGCAGTGCAAGGCAAGCAAACGATTGCTGCATTGGAACGGCTGAAAAATAAACAATTTATCCTTACAAGCTCTTTTCACTGTCCTCATGTGCCCATAACTCCTTCGGAACCTTATGCATCAATGTACAAGGCAAAGGATATGGTTACTCCTGTTTCAATTCAGGACCGGAGAGAGAATTCACCATACCACCCGGGTAAAATACTTTCGCCTTATAACGAAAAAGATAAAGTGCAGTATATGACTGCGAATTACTATGCCTTTGTTACTGAAATTGATGATTGGGTGGGTAAGATTCTGAATAAACTGGATGAATTGAAACTGGCTGAAAACACCCTGGTCATATTTGTTTCCGATCATGGTGAAATGTTGGGAGCTCATGGAATGCGCGGAAAATTTTGTTTTTATGAAGAATCAGTCCGGGTGCCGTTTTTAATTCGTTACCCGGGGAAAATAAAAGCTGGACAAACCATTTCAACTCCGGTTTCAGTCCTCAATATTTTCCCTACAATACTTGATTATGCCGGAGTCAAATCAATCCCAACTGATGGTTATTCGCTCAAAGGTGTTTTGGAAGGAACAGAATCCCCAAAATACGATTTTGCTGTTTCCGAATGGGAGTCTGCAAAAGGCAATGTCCCAACAATAATGATCCGGACAGAAAATTGGAAATTAATGACTACGCATTTTACCGGGGGCAATAACATTGAAGCGCTGTTCGATTTAAAAAGCGACCCGTTTGAACTTAATAATCTTTTGGGCACAAATCCTGAACGATTTAATTACAAAATGATAAGCGAAGAATTGCGCTCAAAATTGGTGGGTTATTTAAAGGATGTTAATTATCCACTTGTAAAAGGAGTTGAGCAAAGAATTCTGATCCGTTAAAAATACTACTAATAAAACAAACTATGAAACCATCTCATATAGCTGTTTTGAAATCTGGTTCCGGCCTGCTTTTAAGCTTGTTTTTTTCATTACACACAAACGCACAAAAAAAGCCCAACCTGCTGTTCATTATGACCGACCAGCAAAGGTTTGATGCATTGAGTTTTGCGGGGAATGAAGTTATAAAAACGCCCAATCTCGACCGTTTGGCCAGACAAGGAGCATATTTTAAAAATGCATATACTCCCTGTGCTGTATCAGGGCCAGCGAGGTCGTGTATTCTGACAGGTACTACTGTTGAAAATAACGGTGTGAAAACAAATGGACACACGTATGATTTTAAACAGGAAGGATTAATGACTATGCCTACTTTCGATGAAATTCTTACAACCAAAGGCTATCATTGCGAATATTTTGGAAAATGGCATGTGCTTTCATCTCATGCCGAAATATATAAGAATCCGATTCAATTGGCAAAAAACGGGAAGTCAATTTTTGGTCCAGGGGGGCAATCTCATATTTATGCTGATTACCTTGACGAAAAATCTCCTGCAAGGAAAGTAAAAACAGGAGAGTTGCTTGATGGAACAGTTAAAAGACCTTACATACCCGATCCTCTGGATAAGTTTTATGGGAAAAGTTATGAAGAAGTGGTTGAGCAAAAGCTGAAGTCCATTCAACCAGATTTGCATGGAAAATTATTGATTGACAAAGAGCATAGTTTAACTGCCTTTCAGGCAAAACAAACTATCGAAGCCATTGAAAGGTTGAAAGACTCGACATTTAGCATTACCTGTTCTTTTCATTTTCCACATGCCCCCATGTTGCCAACCGAGCCTTATTATGGCATGTACCCGGTAAAAGACATGGTTCCGCCATTTAGTATTTCGGATAATATGGAAAACTCTCCCTATAAAAAAGCAAATGGAAGGTTAGCAAATCCTGAATATTCCGATACCGCCAAAATCAAGTATATGATTTCTAACTATTATGGTTTGGTTACGGAAATTGATGACTGGGTGGGGGAAATTTTAGCCAAAGTAGATGAACTGGGTTTGACCAATAATACCCTTGTTATTTTCACCAGCGACCATGGCGAAATGCTCGGCGCGCACGGCCTTCGCGAAAAAAATGTGTTTTACGAAGAATCGGCCCATATCCCCTTATTTATTCGCTTTCCCGGGAAAATTAAAGAAAATACTGTGGTAAACGGCTATGTTTCCCTGGTTGATTTATTTCCCACAATTCTGGATTATACAAAAGCCGGAAAATACAAGTCGGATGGGAAAAGCCTGCGGGGATTAATGGAAGGAAATGATAAAAAGCATCGAGAATATGTGGTGACGGAATGGGATTACCGGGGCGATACCGAATCCAACTACATGATTGTAAAGGATGGCTGGAAATTAATTATTCCTTATTCTGAAACTTCAAAGGTGATCAATGCCATGTATAACCTGAATGATGATCCTTACGAAATGAACAACCTGATTGGTAATAACCCGGAAAAACTAAACTACGCTGCAAAAACGGAAGAGCTTCGTAAATGCCTGCTTGAGTGGTTGAAAAAAAATAAATCGAGCCATTTTGAAGGAGTGAAAAAAAGACCATTAATTTAATTTCTAAGAAATTATGTACAGTTCTGTTTTAAGAGGATCAATGTATAAAGCCTCCTTAATTATATGCACTTTTTTTGGGTTTCAGATTAATATTGCGGCTCAGAAACTAACCCGGTTTGTCGATCCGATGATTGGGTCCGGCGGCCATGGACATGTATTTGTTGGAGCAAGCGTGCCTTTTGGCGCGGTGCAAATTGGCCCCAATAATATTTACAAAGGCTGGGACTGGTGCTCAGGCTATCATTATTCCGATAGTCTTATTATTGGTTTTTCCCAGTTACACCTCAGCGGAACAGGCATAGGCGATCTGGCTGATGTACTGATTATGCCCATAGCCGGAGAAGTAAAGCTTGACAAAGGTCGGCAGGAGTATCCGCACAATGGATATTTATCCACTTTCAGCCACAAAAACGAAACGGCTAAACCCGGATATTATGCGGTTAAAATGGATAACGGAGTAGCCGTAGAGCTTACAGCAACCGAAAGGGTAGGGTTTCATCAGTATCGTTTCCCCAAAGGAAAAGATGCACACGTGATGATTGATCTTAAGGAAGGGATTAACGACAAAAGTACCGATACCTATCTGGAACAAACCGACGAATTTACCATCAAAGGACACCGTTTCTCGTCGGGATGGGCTAAGGAGCAGCAGGTTTATTTTGCCATTCGTTCATCAAAACCCATTAAAAATCTGGTTATCTATAACGAAGACAAACCGCTTGCGGGTAAAAAAGGACAAGGAAAAACGGTAAAAGGAGTAATTGGTTTCAACCAAGGCGATTTTGTTCAGTTGAAAGTGGGCATTTCGCCTGTTAGCGCCGATAATGCGCTTGCCAATATTGAAGCAGAGATTCCGGATTGGAATTTCAATGAAATAGCGAAACTCGCTGATGCCAAATGGAATAAAGAACTCTCACGGATTGTGATTGAAACCAAAAACTTATCTGATAAAAGGATTTTTTATACAGCAATGTATCACGCCTTAATTCACCCCTCGCTTTTCAACGATCACAATGGAGATTATCAGGGAGCCGACAATAAAATTTATAACAAGCCTGGTTTTCAAAACTATTCGGTGTTATCGACCTGGGACACTTACCGGGCGGCACATTCACTATTTACATTAGTTGCACCTGACCGGGTGGATGATTTCATCAATAGCATGTTGGCTATTAACGATCAGCAGGGCCATATGCCTATTTGGCACCTCAATGGCTATGAAACCGAAACTATGACCGGGATCAGCAGCTTACAGATAGTGGCCGAGGCCTACCTGAAAGGTTTTCGTGGCTTTGATGCAGAAAGAGCATATCAGGCCATCAAAAATACAGCCATGTCCGACTTGCGCGGACTTAATTATCTGCGCGACTTTAAGGTTATCCCATCCGATGCCAGCGTTTTGAAAGCCATTCCTTCCGACGCTAAATCCATCAGAACAGTAGCCCAGGCCATGGAACTTTCTATTTCCGATGGCAGTATTGCCTTGATGGCAAAAGCTTTAGGTAAAAATGAAGACTATAATTATTTCAGCAAGCGAGCTAAAAATTACCAACTTTTTTACGATCCATCTGTTGGTTTTTTCAGAGGCATAAAAAGTGATGGTACCCGCAATCCGGTGTTTGATCCCTTTAAATCTACAAAGCCCTGGGCGGCCGATTATGCCGAAGGCAATGCCTGGCAATATTTGTGGTTGGCTCCTCAGAATGTTTCAGGATTGATAAAATTCCTGGGAGGGAAAGATGTTTTCAACGCACGATTGGATACTTTTTTTACAATTCAACCTAAAGATTCCACCGAAGTACTGGTTGATCTCACAGGCCTTATTGGTCAGTACGCTCATGGCAACGAACCCAGCCACCATATTGCCTATTTGTATGCCTATTCTGGTCAGCAATGGAAAACGGCCGAGAAAGTCCGCTACATCATGAAGAAATTTTACCACGATGACCCTGATGGAGTAATCGGAAACGAAGACTGCGGGCAGATGTCGGCCTGGTATATTTTTTCGTCCCTAGGTTTTTACCCGGTTTTCCCAGCCTCAGGAAATTATGTATTGGGAAGCCCTTTGTTTGATAAAGCAACCCTCAATTTACCCGGAGGAAAAAAGTTTACGGTTGAAGCGATAAACAACAGTTCGGGAAACATTTATATACAGAAAATTGAGTTGAACGGGCAGGAGCTGACGAAAGGTGCAATCAACCATGAGGACATTGTAAAAGGAGGGCTTTTGAAAATAGTAATGGGAAACAACCCGAATAAAAGTCTAAGATTGACTTTAGAAGAATAGGTAATGGACAACATCATTCAAACCCGGAAAATTGAAGCATTTGATATCTATGGATTAGCCTATAACTGTCCGTATCTTCTAAGAATTGATGGTTGTCCCTTTATAAGGATGGATAAGCTTTCTTTTAAAAAGAAAGTGGATTGGATTAAAGGATTAAATGATAATGAAATAGAAGACATTTTGGATTATCATTTTTCCTGTTCACGAAAAAGAAAAACAGGTACCTGATTTAAAAATACAGATAATTACTTATTAAAAAGGCATCATGAAAGCTCACTATTGGAAAACGATTATTCTGGTTTCATTATTATCGGTAGCAAATCTTCATGCAAAAGTGAATTTACCCGGTATTCTGGGCGATAATATGGTTTTACAACAGCAAACATCAGTAAAAATATGGGGTTGGTCAGCCGGAAATGCAACAATTAAAGTAAAAACCTCATGGGACAAAAAGTCCTATACAACAATTGCTGACAGCAATGGCTCGTGGTTACTCAGGATTAGCACACCTCAGGCTGGAGGCCCTTATCAGATAACCATATCGGATGGTGAAGCCCTTATATTGGATAACATTCTTATCGGAGAAATTTGGTTTTGCTCCGGACAATCAAACATGGAAATGCCTATGCGCGGGTTCGACAGGCAACCGGTAAAAGGGAGCAATAATATCATTGCCAGAGCAAATCCGAAAGTGCCCATCCGCATGTACACCACCGATTCGAAAAACGGAAATTGGGTGAGACAATTCAATAAAACTCCTCAAACTGATTGCCAGGGAGAATGGCTCGAAAATAATTCGGAAAATGTAGTGAATGTCAGTGCAGCTGCTTATTATTTTGCTAAATATGTTCAGGAAGTGTTAAATGTTCCTGTTGGTATAATTGTTTCATCGTGGGGCGGCTCGGTTGTCGAGGCCTGGATGAGTCGGGAAGCAATAGAACCTTTTAAAGAAATAAATACATCTATCCTGGACAATGATGCTGAAGTTAAAAAGCCGCAAGCAACCCCTTGTGTTTTGTATAATGCCAAAATAGCACCTCTAACGAATTTCACCATCAAAGGATTTTTATGGTATCAGGGCGAAAGCAACCGCAAAAATGCTGACTTATACGGAAAACTGATGCCCGCTTTTGTCAACGATTTACGCGCAAAATGGAATATTGGGGAGTTTCCGTTTTATTATGTGCAGATTGCCCCTTTTAAGTACGAAGGCGTCGATAGCACTTCGGCAGCTATTTTACGGGAAATCCAACTTCAAAATATGACCGACATTCCCAATTCCGGCATGGTAACTACTATGGATATTGGAAACCCGGTTTCTATTCACCCTGCTGATAAAGAAACTGTTGGTGAACGGCTGGCATTATGGGCTTTAGGCGCTACCTACGGCCGGAAAGGTTTTGGATATGCTCCGCCTGTTTATAAAGCAATGGAGAAAAAAGGCGAAAAAATTTACATAGATTTTAAAAATGCTGTCAATGGGATTTATCCCATGTGGACTGCATTAAAGGGATTTGAAATAGCCGGCGAGGATCGGGTTTTCCATCCTGCCAATGCCGAAATTGAAACCTCCACCACCCGTTTGGTGGTGTGGAGCGACAAAGTACCTAATCCTGTATCAGTGCGATATGGATATAAAAACTATGTAGAAGCTAGTATTTTCAGTTTGTCGGGCCTGCCGGTAGCTCCGTTCAGGACAGATAACTGGTGAACAGGACTGGACTAATGAAACAACTATTATGACTAATAATACATTCTGGGGTTTATCATTCATCGACATTGCAGTGGTCGTTGTCTATTTTGTGGCTATTGTTTATATAGCTATCCGTGCCGCTCGTTTGGTGAAAAACCGTGAAGATTATTTTATGGCGGGGCGGCGTTTCGGTAAATTAATTCAGACTTTCGCCGCATTTGGACAGGCAACTTCGGTTGAAAACGTTACCACTACCACCACTATGGTTAATTCTAACGGTGCATCGGGAATCTGGGCTATGTTGGCTGGTGGACTGGTAAACCTGCCCGTCTTCTGGATGACATCCATCTGGTACCGTCGCTTACGTTTACTTACCCTTGGCGATTTTTTTGAAGAACGCTACCGATCTAAACGGATGGCTGCTTTTTATGCCGTGTGCCAAACGATATATTTCGTGTTGATAGCCGCCATTGGCTTAGTGGCTATGTCGAAAACGGTATCGGCAATTGCATCGAAACCTTTAGCAGAATATAGCATAGTGGAACGTGCGGAATATAACAAAGCTGTGGAGCGCGAGAAATTGGAAGCTGCCGATTTTGCTTTACTTTCTGCCGGTCAGCAGTCGCGTTTGGTAGAATTGCAGGAGCTAAATCCAAAGAAAGAATATTCGTATGTGAATGAAAATTGGCTAATTATAGTTGTTGCCCTGGTTACATTGTTGTATGCCAGCATTGGCGGGCTTGCAGCGGCATTCATGGTCGATCTGGTTCAGGGGATGTTTATTATTTTACTCTCTATTTTGCTAATCCCTTTCGCAATGGCCAAAATTAATCTGCAATTTGGCGCTGAGGGGGTATTGGGTTCCTTCTCGACCATGCACAACGTATTACCCGCTTCGTTTCTGGAATTATGGGGATCGCCGAGCCTGATTGAATTTTCCTGGTATTGGATCGCGGGTTTTTCTATCATGGTCATTTTTGCTACCGCTGTTCAGGCAAATCAGATGACTGCATGTGGTTCAGCAAAGGATGATTATACTGCCCGCTATGGTTTTGTTTCGGGGATGTTGCTAAAACGGTATTCGAGTGTAATGTGGGGCCTAGTGGCGCTGATGACTGTGGTTCTTTACGGCGGAACAATCTCCGATCCTGACTATGTTTGGGGCCATGCCACGCGCGATTTGTTGGGTCCTCTCAATATGGGTCTGGTTGGCCTGATGATTGCCTGCCTTATTGCAGCACTGATGGCTTCCAAATCTGCTTTTATGCTTACGGCTTCAGCTCTGATTACCAATAATCTGTACCGCCCGTTTCGTCCAAATTGTTCCGAGACTCATTACATCTGGGCAGGTCGGGTATTTAGTGCATTGTACATGTTAATTTCCGCTTACATTGCCACACAATCCAAAGGTTTGTTCGAACTTTTTAAAATGACAATGATGTTCAACAGTATCCTTGCCGCGGCTTTCTGGCTGGGAATGCTTTGGCGCAGGGCAAACCGTGCCGGTGCATGGGCTTCGATGGTGGTGATGTTTATTGCAACGGTAGTGTTGCCATTTGGACTTCCTGCTGTTCCGGGAGTGCGCACTTCGGAATATTTATGCAAAACAACCGAAGCAATACCGGTAAGCCGGACCTACCAAGCCAGGGAAATGGATGTTCATGAACGCGACAGGGCAATCGATAGTTGGTACAAGTTAAAACTCGCCGGAAAAGCCGAAGGCGAACGTCCTAAGGCGCTTAAGCCTGGTGAGCAGTTTGAGAAAAAGGTTTTGTTGCCTAAAAAATCAGTTTTCTGGAGTGAGGGTATTGTGTTTCCTGATCAGCAACCTACCGGCAAAGGCTATTTGAAAGTGGAATTGATTGCTTTGGATTGTCTCGGTTGGGATTTATCCAAAAATTCTTATTCACTGAATGAAACACTTACTTTTCTGTTCCGCATTATAGTTCCATTCCTGGTTTTGATGCTGGTGGCCTGGTTTACAAAGAGAGAAGATGAAGAAGCATTGAACCAGTTTTATGGCAAAATGCTTACACCTGTTGTTGGTACTCACGAAGACGACGACCGCGCAATGGCTCTTACCCGTGCTAACCCAACCCATTTCAATCATCTGAAGATTTTCCCGAATTCAAACTGGGAATTTCGCCGGTGGAACAGGGAAGACCTGGTTGGGGTAATTGTATCGTCCATTGCCGTTGTGAGTGTTGTGGCGCTACTGGTGTTTTTCGTTAGTCTGGGAAGTTAGGTACTTGTAAAGCTGGTACGCATTTACAATGCGTGGCATAAACAGCTAAATAATGAAGTATAAATAATTCATAATTAATAAAATATAAGAAATTTATAATGATAACTGAAAATAATACGATTAAAAAGACAGCGCTCATTGCTGATGCCCTCCCCAATATGCCATGGGAGCCAAAACCTGCTGATTGCAAAGAAATTGTTTGGCGTCACAGCAGTAACCCTGTCATCGATTTGCATCCTATGCCTAAAGCACGCAGTGTATTCAACAGTTGCGTTATACCCTGGGGCGATGGTTTTATTGGAGTATTCCGAGTCGATTCGCTCTCCATGGATCCGAACCTGCATCTGGGTACAAGTCCGGATGGGATAAAATGGACTATTGAAGAAGAACCAATCAATTTTATCTGCCCCGATTCTGCATTGGGAAAAATTACAGTGGCTTATGATCCACGAGTAACCAGAATCGAAGATATGTATTACATTTCGTGGTGTAATGCTTATTACGGCGCGACAATTGGCCAGGCTTGGACGAGAGATTTTAAAACTTTCCACCAGCTCGAAAATGCGTTTATGCCTTATAACCGCAATGGCGTGCTATTTCCGAAAAAGATTAACGGCAAATATGCCATGCTGAGCCGACCCATGGGTAAAGGAATGGCCGTGGACTATGGCGATATATTCTTCAGCGAAAGCCCTGACCTGACTTATTGGGGGAAACACCGCATTGTATTTACGCGTGGACCCGGCAAATGGGAGAGGGTGAAAATAGGTCCGGGACCTATTCCTATCGAAACCAGTGAAGGGTGGTTGTTGCTCTATCATGGAGTTACCGACACCTGCGATAGTTTTGTGTACAGCATGGGTGCCGCATTGCTGGATATTAACGAACCATGGAAAGTCCTTTATCGTTGCAAATTTCCGTTAATGACACCCGAAAAAATATACGAAACAGCCGGTTACGTAGGAAATGTGGTATTCCCGACAGGCGTACTTGCCGATGGAGCCACAGGCCGCTTAGCCATATATTATGGAGCTGCTGATACATACACCGCCATTGCTTATGCAAACATCGATGAAATTATAACTTATATAAAAGAAAATTCATGAAACCTAATGTAAATCGATCCTTTCTCCCCTCTCCTGAGAGGAGAGGGGAAGGGGGTGAGGTGTTTCTCAGGCTAATTATTCAACAAAAACATTAATAGAAAACAACATGCAAAAGATAGACGATTTCTCAATGGAATTGAATTTCACGGAAGCATACCGGAAAAACATAAAAGAACACACCGCCATCCGCGAAGCCCGGTGTCATCAGGCGCAATTTCCGGCGGTACTAAACGAAATTCAGGAAAAAGACAGGTTAGCCGGTCGCACCTTCTGGGGCTGGGTAGGCTTCAGTCCACACAATGCCCCAGGGGGCGCTGCTTACGGATATTTTTGCCATGAACAAAAAATTATCGAGGCCATTGAAAGAGGCAATATTCCAATGGAACAACGGGATGGCGTGCACGAAATGCTGCATTTCTGGAAAAAGGAAACCTCAAAGGCTAAAGTGGAAGCAGCTTTTACTCCCAAAATGCTACCTGTATTGTTTCGCGACGAAATTGTGTCACTTCCATATAATTTTAAACCGCTGATTGCCAATCCGATTTATCGTATGGCAGGCGTGTTTGTGGATTATGATAAATTACTGCGACTTGGAATACCTGGCCTGAAAACCGAAATTGCAGGCTATAGGGACAAGTCAAAGGATTCCGGCGGAGATTGGAAGCTGTATGAAGGTATGCTTATTGCCCTTGATGTATTTGTCGATTCTTGCCGCCATTACGAAATGCAGGCAATGCAGAAAGCCCATATTTGTGCTGACTCAAAACGCAAAGAAGAGCTTCTCCAACTTGCCGAGGTTTTAAAGAAAAATGCAGTTGCCAAACCCGAATCGTTTTACGAAGCACTGCAGTTATCATGGCTTTATACGTTGATTTGTGGTTCGTTGGAATTGGGAAGGGTAGATGTTTACCTGGGAGATTTTTATGTACATGATATTGATAACGGAATAATTACCGAAGAAGAGGCTTTATCGTTAATGCATTCCTACTGGCGATTGATTAACGAACTCTTCCGCGATGTAGACGGCCGGGTTATCATTGGTGGCAAAGGCCGCAGAAACGAGGAAAATGCCGACCGGTTTGCATTCCTGGTACTCGAAACCATGTGTACTTATGGTCGCGCCATTTTGCCCCAGACCACCCTTCGTTTTTACGAAGGTATGAACCCCGGCTTAATGGAAAAATCAATTTCCCTCATTGGTGACGGGCATACCTTTCCGTTGCTTTATAACGACGATGTGCTTGTGCCTGGCGTAGCTGCTGCCCACGATGTTCCGGTTGAAGATGCTGAACAATATATGCCCCTTGGTTGCGGCGAAATTGTAATTGACCACATGGGTTTTGGTACGCCAAGTGGTTCGTTGAACGTATTAAAAGCATTGGATATTACACTTCGCGATGGTGTTGACCAGATTACCGGAAAACGATTAGGACTGCCCACCGGAGATCTGAATGAATTTGAAACTTTTGAAGAATTCTTCGATGCCTTTAAAAAGCAACTGGCTTTCTTTATTGAAATACTCGCCGACCACGAAGAGCTGGAATATGTGGAATCGGGGAAACAAGCTCCTTACCTGTATCTTAGTATGTTGTACGACGATTGTATTGCTCGTGGTAAAGGGATTTTTTCAGGTGGCATCAAATATCTGGGAGGTTCGCTGGAATCGTTTGGCAGTGTAAATGCTGCCGATAGTTTGACAGCTATTAAAAAAATGGTTTACGATGAGAAACTGATTTCGGCAGAACGGCTTATTGAGGCGCTGAACCACAATTTTGTGGGTTACGAAAAGGAGCATAAAATGCTGAAAGCGTGTCCGAAATACGGTAACGACGACGCTTATGCCGATGATATGATGGTAGAATTACACAATTATATGTGCAATACTATCCGCGATCAGCGCGAACGGACCAACCTGGACTGGTACCTGAATGTGCTTATCAACAACAAACAAAACACAATACTTGGCCGGTGGGTGGGGGCTTCTGCCGATGGCCGTAAAGCCGGGCGCGAAATGGCTAATGCCAATACTCCGGCTGGTGGTAATGACAAAAAAGGAATTACGGCGCTTATCAATTCATTGGTAAAACCTAGTCACTATATACACGCCGGTTCGGTGCAGAATATGCGTTTTGGCCGTGATTTCTTTATCACTAGCCGTCCACAGTTTGAAGTACTGCTGGATACCTATTTCAAAAAAGGTGGTGCACAGGCTATGATTACGGTGATCAACCGGGGCGATCTGGAAAAAGCGCTGACAGAACCCGAAAACTACAAGGATCTTTTTGTCAGGATTGGAGGCTTTAGTTCTCGCTATATCGATTTGCCCAGGGATGTACAAATGGAAATCCTTAGCCGGGTAACTTATTAAACATCGACCTTTAAAATGAGCGAAAAGGCAATTGTTTTTGACATTCAGCGGGCATCGTTGCACGATGGGCCGGGAATCAGAACTACAATATTTCTGAAGGGATGTCCGCTGAATTGTCTTTGGTGTCATAACCCGGAGTCAGGAATCGCAAAACCTCAGCTGTTTTTTCATTTCGATAAATGCTCAAAATGTAAAAAATGTTCAGAAGTATGCGGGGAAAATGTACATCGTTTTGCGGATGGCAATCATTCCATTGATTTCGATAAATGTACGCTTTGTGGAAAATGTGTTGAGGTATGCAATGATAGCGGGCTGCGGATGGTTGGCCGGGAAATGACTTCCGGTGAAGTATTGCATGAAGTAATGGCCGATTTTGATTTCTATAAAAAATCAGGTGGCGGAATGACATTGAGCGGGGGAGAGCCTATGTTGCAATTTGACTTTTCAATGGAAATACTGAAAAAGTGCAAGGAATTGGGTGTGAATACCTGCGTAGAAACATCGGGCGAAATAACAAGCCAAAAGTTTAGCCAAATTATGCCTTTTGTTGATATTTTTCTTTTTGATTACAAAGTTACCGGATTAGCTGATCATAAGAGATATACAGGAGTATCCAACGAGCGGATTCTTAAAAACTTGGATACCGCATATCATTTTGCAGTTCCAATTATACTCCGTTGTCCCATAATTCCTGGAGTAAATGATAACGAGTTACATTTTAGAGCGATTTGCGATATGGATAAAAAGTATCCCAAATTAAAAGGCATCGAAATATTACCTTATCATACTATGGGCAATAGCAAACGAATCAGCATTGGCCTCGATGAAACGCTTGCTGAATTGAAAACAGTATCGTCCGAAGTTGCAGAAAAATGGGTTGAACAATTGAAAAGTTATGGATGCCATAAAGCAAAGATTGGTTAGAATGAATGATTGTCAATAGGATTACGGATTGTATTTTCAGTGAAATAAATTAGAAAACATGAAAAAAAATTACTTAGGTGTTGTCATCACAATATTGAGTCTGTTTGTTGCTCTGCCATTTGGCCAGGCACAGGATTTGGGCGCTACCTTTTGCTGGCATTACAACGAGATATACGGAGGGCACGATTACCCTTACAACCAATCTATTGTTACACGAAACCTTCCTACTGTAACTTCCACCAAATGGGAAGGGATGGAGCAATGGTGGGAAAATATGGTTGAAGAAGTTGACTATTCCGGTATTGATTTCATTGCTCTTCTATCCAGAGGAACACAGCCTAATCAAATAAAAGACCTTGGAGTGGGTGACCCAAAACACATCCCTACTTTAGTGAAGTATATGAAAGAACGGAATGCAAAGTTTAAGTTGTGTATTTTCGACGATTGTCCCAACTCCTGGCAAAATAGCAGAAACTATAATTTATATGGCAAAGACCAGTCAAAATATGAGATGTTCGATTGCGGAAATACTGATAACTACAAATATATCTGGGATTACAATCTGAAACTGGCTATTGAAAGCATACCCGAGAATATGAGGTATAAAATTGACAATAGAATGGTCATCTATTTCTGGTCGGTAAAATCAACATGGATGACTAATATTGATGGAAATCTATCGAAAATTGTTTCTTATATCAAAGATCAGTGCCAGAAAACCTTTGGTTTTGTGCCTTATATAATTGTTCAACAGCCTTGGTTCGACAGAGATAAATCGTTAACTGCATCCATGGTTGATGCTGCGCATAACTGGTTTTCGGCTGCCGGAGGAACTTCTTTTACGCTGAATACACTTAATGGCATAAAAGCCGGTGTTTGTGTTCCTTCATTTGTAAAACCTGCCGAACCCCAAAACGGTGTATTGGAACCAGCCATGGGCACTAGTGACCAGGGAACAAGACTTAAATTAGGTTTGGACAACACAATTAAGGCCGGAGCAAGAGTAACTTTGGCTGAAGGATTTACCGATGCTGCTGAAGGGGCTGCATTATGGCGCAGTAACGACAAGCTTTATTACAACTATCCCAATCAACGGCTGAATATTTTACGACGTTATACTAAAAATCCTTATCCTGACACCTTACGTGTTGAGGTAGAGGCCTGTGATGCATACTCAGACCTGACTGCCGGAAATAGTGGTGCCGCCTTTTTGCATGAGGGAGACCTCGACGTTTTGAAATGTACCGACAACCTTGGCGGCTGGTATGTTACCAATTCCCAGGCCAACGAATGGATGGAATGGAAGGAGTTGCCCCTGCAAGCCAAAACTAAATTTCTTCTCCGGTATAAATCATCGGCCGATGCCTCAATTATGTTTTCGGTTGACGGGGTTGCTTCAACAGCGGTGCATCTTCCTTCAACCAGCGATGTGTGGACAACCATAAATGCCGGTACTTTTACATCGGTCAGTAACGGTCTTCACACGATCCGCTTAACAGTTGCCTCAGGAACACCTGATGTTAATTATTTCTTACAAGTGGGTGAGGAAAATAAAAGTACATCTGTTCATAGTGAAATGGCGAATCCGGTTGGGGTGCAACTATCGGTTCATGTGTATCCAAATCCTTATTTAAGGGGTAGTTTAAAATTCCTTTTGAAGGGATTCGAAAATAATGACAAAGTAATGGTTACAATCACCAATCCCATGGGGAAAACAGTATTTAAACAGGTTTGGAGCAACTCCACTTTCATTGAAGCAGAACTGACTAATGTTTTAAAAGAATCCATTTATTTTATCACGGTAGAAGCTGGTTCACATAGGGTTGTTAAGAAATTGATAGTAAACTAATAGAATTGCCAATAAAATAAACTTGGACTGCTACAGAATACTTTCTAAACCGATGAAATTTTTAATTTAAATGAGAAAACATACATTGCTATCTATATTTAATGCAAAGAAAAAATCATTTGCACTTTTATTTTTCCTGTTAATATTCAGCTTTTCAACCACAGTCTGGAGTGGTAATGTAGTTTATCCCTGGCGTTCCACAACGGCCATTGTAAAAAGTGGTGAAGCATTTGAAATTTGGTTTAATGCCGATGCAGGGCAGTCCGTTAATTCCGTAAAGCTGAAGGGGCCTTTCAATGAAGTTAATGTAACCATGAGTATTGTGAAAGGCAATTGGATTTATGATCCCTTGTCGGGCAATACCTATAACCAGAAAATAACTGTTGCTGTTCCGGTAGGCACTCCGGCCGAGAGGTACGATCTTGTGTTAAAAACTTCAACAGGCGATGTTATTTCCCATGGTGGTGTTAAGGTGGTTTTAAAGTTTAAAGATGAGTATTATATCATGCACATTTCAGATGGTCACTTGTATCAGAATGGGTATGATACCGATGTTTTGCTGAAAAAGAAATCGACTATGATTGATATCGCCAACATCATAGATGCCCAGATAATTATTGAAACCGGCGATAATATGTACAATGTCAGGAATCATCCGGAAAGAGAAATTCATTATTTCCTTGGTAATGATGCAATAGGAACAAAGGGAATGACAAAAGCCTCAGCCGCAAGTTTTTTAACACCTGGCGATCATGAGGGACTCAATGCCAATGATTGGGTTCAGGGAACTGTACAGGAGAATTCCGATTTTGTTAACGACTATTGGGGACTCCAGAATCATTTTTTTAAATATGGTAACGGTCGGTTTATGACCCTCAATAATGCCTGGGGTACGTCGCTTACAAGTAATGGAGTGCACCAGTATGAAGTTGAAGATGCCAAAACCTGGTTGACCGGTGATGGTGCAGGAGGTAATTTTTTTCTGACAGCAGCGCATTGCTACAATAAGATGCATCATTCTATTAATGAATATAAACCCCTTAGCTTAGTGCTTGCCGGAGATAAACATCATATTTATACGGCTAACCCATACTCCTTTGCAATAGGCAGTGTTGCTGTTGCATATATTACAGCATCTATCAGAGATCATTTTGCATTCAATCTGTTTAAAATTAATAATACAGATGGGACATTTACAACGCCTACCGGTACAACCGGATCAACTAATGTTCTTTTCAGCGGCGATGAAGCTGCTCCATCCACCTGGGTACCCAATCTGAAACTCACTTACCAATGCGAAAACAATGGCACTGTGGGTAACAATACAGCTACAATCGTTAACAAATTCAATTTTCCCATAATTGGTGCCAAGGTTCGTTTTGTTTTGCCCTACGGATATGCTTATCATGTTACAAATGGCGCAATAGAGCAGGAGTTCGACGGCAGCTCCTTTCATGTGGTGGATGTGTCAGTTGATCTGGATGCAAGTAGTACATCAGTGGTAAGTATTTCTTCAGGAACACTTGGCATAAAAAATACAGAAACGGAATTAATTGGGAAGAATGTTGCCGTTTATCCTAACCCGGTAAGTCAGGATAGCTTTTCAGTGGTTGTAACCGGCTTTGAAAAAGCGAATAATGCCCAGGTTAAAATAATCAATCTCAAAGGACAAACCGTTTATCAGACATGCTTAAATAATTCAACCCATTTAGAATTTGATGCCTCAGGTATGCTGAAAAAATCAGTCTATGTTCTTTCAGTTGAGTCGGGACAAACAAAAGCTGTTAACCGATTTATAGTAAATTAGAAAACAAAGGCTGAAAAAGGGGTTGATAGAGTGGCAAGTTATGCTTACCTGGGGCGCTTGTTAATTGATACATATTCTATTTTCAATATTAAGTAAATATTAATACCGGATTAAGTCCTCTTTTATGCTGAATTAATCATTCTATTAATACAGTGGGGTTAATTTTGGTTTCATTTAACGGTCAGATTAAAGAATGATTTCTAATGAATACAATATGCAAAAACCTGTTATAAGTTCTGTAGAATTGAATCTGAATAGCAGGCTAAGCGAATAAATTATGAAAATGAAAATACACTTGTCTATGAGCTGTTTTATTGTCACAGCACTTATAATGTGCCTGAATTGTTCAACTAAAGAAGAGCAAAAACAAGAGGAGATACCACCAAAACCAATTGAGAAAATTTACGACGAGACCGGTTGCTTTTATACAAGCTATAAAGGTTTGGTAATGGCGGGGTATCAGGGATGGTTTACAGCCGAAGGGGATGGTGCTGAAAGAGGATGGCATCATTATGAAAAAAGCGGAAAATTTGAACCGGGAATGAATACCATAGATTTCTGGCCCGATGTTACTGAGTATTCCAAAACATATAAAACATCTTTTCAATATGCTGATGGAACCGATGCTTTTGTCTATAGTCCTTACGACGAAGAAAGTGTTGATCTCCATTTTAAATGGATGAAAGAATATGGCTTGGATGGTGTATTTATGCAACGCTTTATAAGTGAGATAAAAAGCGAAAAGGGGAAACGGCATTTCAATAAAGTACTTGAAAATGCACTTAAAGCGGCTAAAAAATACCAAAGAGCAGTTTGCGTGATGTACGACTTGAGTGGCTGTTCTTCTGCAGATATGCAGATTTTAATAAACGATTGGAATGAACTTCAAAATACATTCTCCCTTTTCGACAATGTAAAAAACCCTACCTATTTGCGGCATAATAAAAAACCTTTGCTTGTAATCTGGGGGGTAGGATTTAACGACAACCGCAAATACACCATAGCCGATGTTCAATCGCTGGTAACTAACCTGAAAGGCCCTGAAAAAAAGGTGTCCATTATGCTTGGCGTACCTTACTATTGGCGTACTTTAACCAAAGATACCGAAAATAATCCGGCTCTTCACACGGTTATAAAAGCTGCTGATATAATAATGCCATGGGCCGTAGGGCGATATAAATCCGAAAGCTATTCTAATACAGCCTCGGGAACACTTGCGGGTGATATAAACTGGTGTTCGTTGAATAAAATTGATTATGTTCCGCTGGTCTTTCCGGGATTTAGTTGGGGGAATCTTAAAAATGATGTTACATTGTATAATCAGATACCAAGGCTAAAGGGTGATTTTTTCTGGCAACAGGTTGCGGGTGCAAAACAGGCAGGTGCTCAATCGCTTTACGTAGCGATGTTTGATGAAATTGATGAAGGGACAGCAATTTATAAATGTAAAAAAGAAGGTGATCTGCCACTTAACGGAAGTGGTAAATTTGTAGGAATAGAATCCGGCCTCAGCATTGATTATTATCTGTGGTTGACCGGCGAAGCTGCAAAATGGATTCATGGTTCCACATCTCATGGAATTACAAAACCTGTACGAAATTAATTTCCGAAAAAATTAGAAATCATGAAAATTATCTCCGGATCATTTCTTCTTACAACATCCCTGGTTACGAATGGCTTTCTGCTATCAGGCAAGAGTGTTTCATTGGCCGCAAAAAACCCCAATGTCATAATTATTTTAGCCGATGATATGGGCTATGGCGAAATCTCATGTTATAATAAAAATCAGATACAAACGCCAAACATAGATGCTCTTGCAGACAAAGGCGTTCGTTTTACCAATTTTTATGTTCCAACACCTTATTCTGCTCCATCCAGAGCAAGTTTGCTTACAGGACGATTTCCGCTTCGGCACGGAATGGTTCAAAATCCTGCACCCGATGCTGGAATTAATAACATTGGATTAAAAGCTTCTGAAGTTACAATGGCTGAGCTTTTTCAGGGCGCAGGTTATCGCACCAAGTGCATCGGCAAATGGCATTTGGGACATAAACCTGAATATTTTCCTGTTAAACATGGCTTTGATGAGTACTACGGAATCCTGTATTCGAACGATATGCGCCCTGTCCAGATCATCGAAAATATGGATACTGTTGAACATAAGGTGGATCAGCGATTACTTACCCAAAAATATACAGCCAAAGCATTGAATTTTATTGAAAGTAATCAACATTCACCATTTTTTCTTTATCTGGCACATGCCATGCCTCACAAACCATTGGCAGCCTCCGATAATTTTTATTCACAGGGGAATTCTAAAGAATTATATAACAGTGTTATCAAAGAACTTGATTGGTCAACTGGTGAGGTGGTTAATGCATTAAAGAAATTGGGTATACTCGATAACACAATAATAATTTTCATGTCGGATAACGGCCCCTGGTATGGCGGAAATACGGGCGGTTTAAAAGGTATGAAGGCCACAAACTGGGAAGGGGGAATTCGTGTTCCGTTTATCATCAGTTATCCAAAAGAATTTCCGCAGCAGAAAAAAGTTGAAACACCTTGCTGGTCGCTTGATATAATGCCAACCTTGATGAAACTGACAGGTATCAAAACTAATCCGGAAATAAAACTCGATGGTCAGAATATTTCAGCGATAATTAAAGGCAAATCAGACAATCATTCACCTGTCTTTTCGATGAAAGATACAACCATACGAACCATCCGGGATGGAAAATGGAAATTGTTTCTGAAAAAACCTGACTTTTACCGGGAAATTAACCTGACAAACTGGAAAGACGAAAGAGGGCCTGATGGTACAACCATTATTGCTCCTTTTGCTCAGGCAACTCCAGCTGATTACCCAGGTGTCAAGCCGGGAAGAATAGATGGGGAAATGCTATTATTCGACCTGGAGAATGATCCTGCGGAAAGCATTGATGTGTCTGATAAATATCCTCAGATTAAAAAAGATTTGATCAGAAAATATGAAAAATATATGCATTCTATTCACAATCCATTATAATACAATACAAAGCTAATGAAAACAAGAATTGCTCTCTGGATGATGTCCTTTTTTCTGCTAACACAGGTGGGATATTCACAACTGCAAAATGAACCTGTTGATTACGTAAATCCATACATGGGAAACATCAGCCATCTGTTGGTTCCAACTTTTCCGACCATTCATTTGCCCAACAGTATGTTACGAGTTTACCCTGAACGGTCGGACTTTACCGGCGATTTAATTAAAGGGTTACCTTTGGTGGTTACCAGCCATCGGGGCAGATCTGCTTTCAATCTAAGTCCCTGGCAAGGAAGTGATAAAGATTTAAAACCTGTCATCCCCTTCAGTTACGATCTCGAAAAAGTAACACCATACTCTTATTCTGTTTATCTCGATGATCAACAGACCAGCATAGAATATGCTGTTTCTCATCAGGCGGCCATATACAGCATGGAGTTTAATAAAAAGGAACCGCTTTCGCTTATTATTAATTCAAAGGATGGCGAATTAAAATGGAATGGCACAGCAATTACCGGCTATCAGCAACTGGAAAACAACACAAAGGTTTTTATTTATCTCGAACCGGAAACAAAACCAATGAATCAGGTGGCCTTGATAAATGATAAAGTAAGAGAAAATGCAAATATAGCCAGGGGAAAGAATGCCTGTTTGGTATTAAAATATCCTGATCATACCAGTTCGCTAATGGTCAGGTATGGAATCTCGTTTATCAGCGAAGAACAAGCTGCAAAAAATCTACTTAGGGAAATCCCTCATTACGATCTGAAAAAAATCGCACAAAAAGGCCGGGAAATCTGGAACAAAGCATTGCTGAAAACAAATGTAGGCGGAGGGACTCAAAATGAGCTTTCTGTTTTTTACACCTCGGTTTATCGCACGTATGAGCGACCTGTTTGCATTTCGGAAGATGGGAATTACTACAGTGCTTTCGACAACAAGGTTCATAACGATGAAGGAAAACCATTTTATACCGATGACTGGATTTGGGACACCTATCGGGCCAGCCATCCGCTCAGGGTTATTACTGAACCTGAAATGGAACAGAATATCATCCACTCATTTATCCGAATGGCCGGACAAATGGATAATTTCTGGATGCCAACATTTCCGGAGATTACTGGCGACAGCCGGAGAATGAATTCAAATCACGCCGTTGCAACGGTAATTGATGCTTATACTAAAGGTCTTAAAGATTTTGATTTAAAGAAAGCATACGAAGCCTGCAAAAGAGGTATTACAGAGAAGACACTTGCTCCATGGTCGGGCAAACCTGCCGGTGAGATGGACAGGTTTTATAAAGAACATGGCTATATCCCGGCATTAAGAGAAGGAGAAGCTGAAACAATTCCGGAAGTACACCATTTTGAGAGAAGGCAACCGGTGGCCGTAACATTGGGAACAGCCTATGATGATTGGTGCCTTGCGCAAATCGCAAAACAGTTGGGAAATACAAATGATTTTGAATACTTTAAAAACAGGTCATTTAACTATCGTAACCTGTTTCATCCCAAAACCCAGTTTTTTCATCCCAAAGACAATAAGGGAAATTTCATTCAACCATTTAATTATGTTTTTTCCGGAGGACAGGGGGCAAGAGGCTATTATGGAGAAAATAATGCCTGGATTTACCGTTGGGATGTACAACATAATATTGCCGATTTAATAAATCTGATGCATGGTAATCAGAATTTTATCAAAAATCTGGATGACATGTTCTCTCAACCATTAGGCAAAGGTAAATTTGAATTTTATGCGCAACTTCCTGACCATACCGGCAATGTGGGGCAATTTTCGATGGCAAATGAGCCTTCACTTCATATCCCATATTTATACAATTATGCAGGTCAACCCTGGAAAACACAGAAAAGAATCAGAACCTTGCTGGATACATGGTTCCGCAACGATTTACTCGGTATCCCGGGTGACGAAGACGGTGGTGGTATGTCGGCCTTTATTGTTTTTTCGCAATTGGGCTTTTATCCTGTAACTCCCGGATTGCCGATCTATAATATTGGAAGCCCGGTTTTCAGAGAATCTGTTATCCAATTGTCCAATGGGAAAGAATTCAAAATCATTGCTGAAAACGCAGGTACTGAGAATAAATACATACAATCGGCAAAATTGAATGGCGTTAACTGGGGAAAGCCCTGGTTTAGTCATGATGATATTAAAAATGGCGGCGAGTTGTATTTAATCATGGGTAACAAAGCCAATAAAGAGTGGGGGGCAAAACCAGAGGATGCACCTCCTTCGTTTATGTATAACTAATAGTGCCGATTTTAGTTATTGAATCAGACATTTAGTAATTATTGTCAGATATCAGAGGAGTGGAATATAGATAGAAAGATAATAGTGTTGAAGGGTGCGACTCCGAGGATAATTATCCTTGTTCCAAATAATTTATAGAAACATTTAAAACCGTTGAGTGGCGAAGAAGAGTTAGGGCATTCAATAGCTCTTTTGAGTGAGTGAATTTGAAGGAAGTAATTGAAGTTAAAAAAAGTAAATTTTTCGCTGAATCGTTAATTAAATATTGAATTCTATATTACTGCTTAAATTTGAATTACCTTGTTGGAATTGCTTCTGGCAAGTTTTACATTTGTTAGCCATAACTACAAAACTTATCCTAATGCAGACATCTCTTGTTACCAAATATTTTGGATTGCTGCCGGTAGCGCTTTCTGGGCTAGTCTCTTTGTCGGCAAAAAGTATGGGGGCTACCCAACAGACATCTTCACACCCCAATATCCTCTGGATATCAACCGAAGATTTCAGTTCCCATTTGGGCTGCTATGGCGATCCGGTGGCGAAGACCCCGAATATTGATCGCCTCGCTTTGCAGGGAACCCGCTATGATAATGTTTTCACTTCGGCTGCAATAAGCGCTCCCTGCCGCGCAGGAATTATAACAGGCATGTACCAGACCTCCATCGGGTGCATGCACATGCGCACCACTTCGTACCGCCGCTCGGTGGATAATCCGGTTGAATTTACCGCCGTTCCTCCTCACTATGTGAAAGCGTTTACCGAATACCTCAGGGTTGCTGGTTATTATTGCACCAACAACAATAAAACCGATTACCAGTTTGCAAAAGACCCTGTTCCGGCAAGCATTTGGGACGATTGCAGCAAAACGGCACATTACAAAAATCGTCCCGACAAAAACCAGCCTTTCTTTGCTGTTTTTAACTACTTAGGTACACACGAAAGTCATAACTGGGACATAAGCAACGTGAAAACCGATATCAGCAAAATCAATGTTCCTCCTTATTATCCCGATAATGAGATTGTGCGGAAAAACCTTGCGAAATCATACGATAATACAGCCGAGCTCGATTCGATGGTGGGCAGTTTGTTGAAAGAACTTGAAAAGGAAGGGCTGGCCGAAAATACCATAGTGTTTTTCTGGGGCGATCATGGAGATGGGCTGCCACGAGCCAAACGCTGGTTGTATGATTCTGGCTTGAAGATACCGCTTATCATCCGATGGCCCGGAACCCTGAAACCGGGGAGTATCGACGATCAGCTAATCAGCTCCATCGATTTTGGGCCTACCGTACTTTCGATGGCCAATGTGCAGGTTCCAGTACATATGCAGGGAATCCCTTTTCTGGGCGAACAAACCGGCAAGCAGCGAGAGCTTGTGTTCGGAGCCCGCGACCGGGTGGATGAGTCGTATGACATGATCCGCTCGGTACGTTCGAAGGATTTTCTTTACATCCGCAACTTTTATCCAAATGAACCTTTTAATATCTGGGTTCCCTACCTGAATAATATGCCTATTATGCAAGAGATGATGCGACTTGATGCCGAAGGGAAACTCAATGAAGTCCAGAAGAGCTGGATGGCACCATCGCGGCCTCCCGAAGAGTTGTATGATATAAAAGCTGATCTTAACCAGATAAACAATCTTGCCAGAGATCCCAAATATAAACCCATTCTGGAGAAGATGCGCAAAGCTCAGGATGAGTGGGCAATTCAGACCAACGATCTGGGCCGTATGAACGAACCCGAAATGGTGGAGATGATGTGGCCCGGCGGAAAGCAACCGGTTACCGATGCTCCATATTTTATTGTGAATGCAGTGGAAGATCGCGGATCGAAAAACTACCGTACCGGCGGAACCTACTCTTCCCCAATGACTTTGGCTTTCTATTGCCCAACACATGGAGCTTCCATTGTCTATACGCTCGAAGACGGAGTGAATCCCCGATGGTTATTGTATAACGGACCGCTCAGGTTAAAACCCGGGAACTATACTATTCAGATAAAAGCGGTACGCTATGGTTATAAGGATAGTGATATAACCAAAGGTAGTTTCGGAATAAAGTAAAAGAGTAAATATGCAATTATTAAAAGCCATTAGCCCTCAAGCTGATGGCTTTTTCATTTAAATCGAGATCCGATAGTAATCTGATACCTCCAATTAAAAACCTGATAAATTAGATATTTCCTAACTGAGTTTATAAATCCTAATCGGTTTATAAATCGGCCCCGATTGTGTAAGAGTACTCTCATAAAACACCAACGTATCAGCAGGAATAATACTTAATAATTCAGGCTGGAATCCGACCGAAAGCTTCTCCAGGTTATGTTGAAAAACCTCTTTCACCCTTCCCAAAGTCAGGTGAGCTTTAAATTTTTTCTGTTCTGGTTCTAATCCATTCTCAACAAGCATCAGCCGTATTTCAGCTACAATGTCGCCTAAATTCTCAGGTTCATTTCCTCCGAGCCAAATTACCTGGGGATTTTTCAACGATTTGAATGCTCCAATTTCATTAAAACGAAAGTTAAAAGGTTTGTATTTGCAAACAATAGCTTGCAGTAAAACAGAAATATTTTGAATTTGAACAGGCGTGGTGTCCCCCAGAAACGCCAGCGTAAGGTGATAATTATGCGGTTCTACCCATTTTACAATCAATCCTTTCAATTCTTCGCGAAAGGCAAATATTTGTTTTAACAAATTATCCGGAACAGGAATATTCAGGGCAATAAAGGTGCGTTTCATGCAACGGGACTCAAAAGGTTTTCAGTCTTATTGAATACCAACCTACAAAAAAACTTCGAATAATATTTATCTTCGCAAATAAAAACAGTATGTTGGTTTTTCCTAATTCGAAAATAAACCTTGGCTTGTACGTTACCGAAAAACGTTCCGATGGTTTTCATAATATTGAGACCGTTTTTTTTCCAATTCCGCTGCACGATTTACTTGAAATTTTACCATCCGAAAAAAAACAATCCGAAAAGGTGGAGTTCGAAAGTACAGGAATTAATATTGATTGCAGCGCTGAAAAAAACCTGTGTGTGAAAGCATATCATTTATTGGATGCCGACTTCAACCTGCCTCCCGTAAAAATTATTTTGCACAAAGTAGTCCCCATGGGGGCCGGCTTAGGAGGCGGTTCTGCCGATGGCGCTTTTACTTTCACCTTATTGAACGATATGTTTGACCTCAACCTTTCAAAAGATGTTCTGGCCAACTATGCAGCAAAAATTGGAAGCGATTGTCCCTTTTTTATATACAATCAGCCAATGTTGGGCTCCGGAAGAGGCGAAATTCTCTCGCCCGTTGAACTAAGTTTGAAAGGACATTCGTTGGTTCTGGTAAAGCCTGCCACATCAGTAGGAACAGCAGAAGCATACAAAGGAGTGAAATTAGGATTTCCCGAAATAACGCTATTGGAAATGGTAAAACAGCCTGTTTCGGATTGGAAAAACAACCTGAAAAACAATTTCGAAGTAACTGTTTTCTCAAACCATCCAGAAATTGAGAATATCAAGAAGCAGCTTTACGAAATAGGGGCAATATATGCATGCATGTCGGGCAGTGGCTCTACCGTATTTGGAATCTTTCGTGATCCGCAGAATTTAAAGGAAAGTTTTAAGGATTGCTTTTATTGGGAAGGTTTGCTCTAGTGTTTATATACGTTCAATGACTTTGCGAATCCGAATAGTTGTAATTACTTTTTTATTAGCGCAATCAAATGTCTGGGGACAGGATAATAATCGTATGTCGCTATTTGCCGGAATTGGCTCCCATGAAGCCATTCATGCCGGTTTCAGATACAACTACCTCCCTAATCTATCTGCCGGGGTAGCTATTGGAAGCTTTTTTAATTTAATAAATGCTAAAAAGTATTGGGCGATGACACTTTCGAATGAATGGAGGTTGCCATGTAAAAAGAACAAAGAGATGCCTTCAACCTGGTCTTTCAATCAGAAACTGTTTTACTGGCAGATGAACGATCAGAGATATCTATGGAAAACATTATCGATACAACCAACTCTGGGGAAAATCATTTATTTAAACCCAAATAACTACCTCAATTGCGAAATAGGCCCGGTTCTTATGGTAGTATTAGATTATAAACGTCTTACATTCGAGCATGCAGGCTGGCCCAAAAAACTCCTCCTTAATGCTTGTTTAACCTATAATTTCAAACTATAATGCGCTTAATTATTGGAATAATCATTCTTTTAAGCTTTTCGTCATGTGAAAAGATAAAATATTATGATCGTTTCAGTGAAAACATAGGTGCCGCGACCAGAACACTCGCCCATAAAGGAAACGGAGAATGTGGCTTTACGCCCAATACGTTAGAAGCCGTTTATGAAGGGTTGAAAAGACTTGATGGCATTGAGGTCGACGTTCAAATTTCCATAAACAATACCGTTTGGTTAAGCCACGATTACCTGCTGCCATCCTGCGGAAATTACAATACTAACTGCTTTAGGGAAACATCCGATAATTCAATTTCGCAGCTTGATTCCTGTCTTGGACCAGAGGACAATTTTACACGGTTAGAAGAAGTTTTCAAATTGATGGCTGATTCTTTTCCCGACAAATATATTTCGATCGACGCAAAAGCATGGACTCCCTGTGATATAGGCAACATCGATATGATTGGGGAGCTTAATGTTGTTGCAGATGGAATTTTGCAGCTAACAAAAAAACACGGTGTAAAACATGTAATGGTAGAATCGGAGACTGCTACTTTTCTAACTTATATCAAAAACCGAAATAAAGATATAGAAACATACTTAACTGCTTTCGGCGATTTCGATCGGGGAATGGGAATTGCCCTGGAGAAAGGCTTTAGTGGCATTTCGTTCGAATATATGTTTAAAGATGAGATTACTTCCGATCACATTTCATTGCTACATAAGCATGGCTTGAAAATTCAGCTTTGGACGCTCGAAAGCGAAGAGATTTTAGAAGAAGCTATTTCTATAAAGCCTGATTTTATTCAGACGGACTTATGCAATATTCCTAAAGTTATTACCAACTAATCGGGAAATAATCTTTCAGGAATTGTCCGCACCAGTGTTTCCCTGTCAATATTCCATCAATAAAGGGATCACAAACCCTGGCTGCTCCATCCACAATGTCCAACGGAGGCTGAAAGTCGTGCACCTTTTGTTTATGCAACGATAGTTCGGCCGGATCTTCATCGGTAACCCAACCTGTATCTACAGCATTCATATAAATGCCATCTTTGGCAAAATCGCTGGCGGCTGTATGGGTCATCATATTTAGGGCAGCTTTGGCCATATTGGTATGCGGATGCCGGTCGGCCTTTGTAAAACCATGAAATTTACCTTCCATGGCCGACACATTTACAATATGCTTCTTGCCGGTGTATTCCTTTCGCATAAGCGATACCAGTCGATTACAGAGAACAAACGGAGCAACTGAATTCACAAGTTGTACCTCTATCATTTCGAGCGGTTCAATCTCTCCTAACCGCAATCGCCAACTGTTCGTTTTTCGCAAATCTACTTGTTGAAGATCTGCATCAAGCTTCCCTTGCGGGAAAACTTCCTTTGCATCAATTGAATTATCGAACCGATAAGGGATTTGTGATAATTGAGCCGATGCCCTGACTCCAATACCAGGTTCATTCGCATTCCAGTTCACCGATAATGCCAGATTAGGATTTGAGTGAGAATGCCCCATGCCATCCAATTCATTCAAAAAAGTATGATGATCGCTTAAAAGCATTTGAACTTCAGGCGAATGTTGATTATAACCAAGCGTTTCGTTTGCCATTAAATGCGAGAAAAACCCGGAGGGACGGCGAACCGTTTGCGCGGCATTGTTAATTAAAATATCCAGGCGATGGTATTTTCGTTCCACATAAGTGGCAAATAATTCGACACTTGGAATATGCCGAAGGTCTAATCCATAAATTTTTAATCGGTGTCCCCATTCTTTAAAATCCTCTTCTTTTGCATAACGGATAGCGGAATCAGCTGGGAAACGGGTAGTTGCTATTACAGTAGCCCCAGAGCGAAGCATTATAAGTGTAGCCTGATAGCCAATTTTAAGTCGGGAGCCGGTAATCAGCGCAACTTGTCCGGTTAAATCGCAGCGTTGAAAACGTTTGGTATAATTAAGATCACCGCATATTTGGCACATCGAATCGTAAAAATGGTGCACAGTGGTGTATTCGGCTTTGCAAACATAACAGTTTCGGGGAGCCCTTTGCTCTCTTTCAGGAGATGGATTCGGAATTTCCGGCGAAGCTAGTTGTTTAGGAGCCTGAAAAACAGAAGCCTCCCGGGCTGAACGAATACCAGCGGCGGCACGTGCCTTACGATCGTTTTGCTGATCGCCATATTTTCGGGCTACCTTGACAGTTTTATTGCGGCGTTTTATTTCATGCCGATCGGGTCTGGTAAGTTGTCCGGCAGTTTTCATGAGCGCTATGCGCTGTTCTTCGCTTAATTGAAGAAGCTGTTCGTTATTATTTAAAAGTTGTTCTAATATCCCAATACACTGATCTACCTCTGCTGATGTAACTACTTTCGCCTGCTTTGTATTGTTTTCCATTAATTTCTCCGCACTTAAATTTGTGGCAAAGATATTTATTTAAAGGAGATAAGGGAATTTGAAATTTATTTCCCTATCTCATTTTTTTAATTGAAAGCTGATGCCAACTTAAAAAAGGTTTCGTACATTAAAGCATTCGCCAAAATAGCTAACATGAACTTTTGTTACCAAATAAAAAAGGCGCAGAAACCCGCGCCTTTTTAAATTCATTTTTAGAGATGATATTATTCAAACTCCAATAATAACTGATTCTTGGGAAATGTCTCCCCCGGTTTAATCAAAATTTCTTTGATAACACCGCTTTGAGCAGCTTTCATAATATTCATCATTTTCATCGATTCAAAAATCAACAATTGCTGACCGGCTTTTACCTTATCCCCTTTTGCAATATTTAATTTAATAAGAGTTCCGGGAAGAATAGAATAGATTTTCCGCTCATCAGGTTTTTCCCACTTTACCCGGTTTTCGAACTTATCGGTATAGGTGGTTTTATAGGCAGAGTCCTCTATTGTCAGTGTTTTTAATTTCGGCTTTTCTCCGTTTGCATCTTTTTTTAGCATGTAATCCGTTATTAAGTTTAACTTAAAATTTTACTTAACTCATTTCAAATACTACGATTTAAAATGGAGGGATTCCATGTTTCTTGCGAGGCATACCAGCATCCTTCGAAATTGAAACTTCCAACGCATGAATAATATATTTGCGTGTTTCGGCAGGTTCTATAACAGAGTCGATATATCCTTTGGAAGCAGCAACAAATGGATTTGCAAATTTATCGGCATATTCCTTTACTTTTTCCTTACGCATTGCATCCGGATCGGCAGCTTCGGTTATTTCCTTGCGGAAGATTATATTAGCAGCACCTTCAGGACCCATAACAGCAATTTCGGCACCTGGCCACGCAAAATAGAAATCGGCACGAAGATGGCGCGAATTCATAGCAATGTATCCACCACCATATGCCTTACGCAACACTACCGAAATTTTAGGTACAGTAGCTTCGCTATATGCATATAATATTTTTGCGCCATGACGAATCACACCGGCATGTTCCTGATCAACACCTGGTAAATAACCGGGTAAATCAACCAACGTCACCAGCGGGATATTAAAGGCATCACAAAAACGAATAAAACGTGCAATCTTATCGGAAGAATCTACATCTAAAACACCAGCCAAAACAAGTGGTTGGTTACAAACAAAACCAACGGTTTCGCCATTCATACGACCAAAGCCAATTACAGCATTTGCTGCCCAATGCTCCATAACTTCCAGGAAGTCGGAATCATCGACCAGGCAACGCACTACATCGCGCACGTCGTATGGCTGTTTTGCATCCTCAGGAACAATACTGTTGATTTTATATTTTGCTTTCGGCGGTTTAGCTTCAATTTTTTCGGCTTTATGAAGATTACTCCATGGTAAGAAGCTTAAAAGTTTCTTAATTTGCTCGAAGCATTCTACTTCGCTCTCGGCATAAAAATGGGCATTACCGGTAATGTGACTGTGAACTTTAGCGCCTCCCAGATCTTCCTGACTAATTTCTTCGCCTAATACGCTTTTAATTACTTCGGGACCGGTGATAAACATTTTCGAAATTTTATCGACCACAAACACAAAGTCGGTTAATGCTGGCGAATAAACAGCTCCGCCGGCACAAGGACCAAGAATAACCGATATTTGTGGAATTACACCTGATGCAATAGTATTACGGAAAAATATTTCACCATAGCCGGCCAGGGAGTTAACCCCTTCCTGGATACGGGCACCTCCGGAATCGTTTATTCCGATAAGAGGCATTTTCATTTTAAGGGCGTGGTCCATTATTTTGGTAATCTTTCCGGCGTGCATACGGCCGAGCGACCCCCCTACAACAGTAAAATCCTGAGCAAAAATACTGATAGGCTTGCCGAACATTGTTCCTGTTCCGGTAATAACGCCATCGCCATGCAATTCTTTCTTGTCCATTCCAAAATCGCGTGCATCGTGTTGCACAAACAAATCATATTCGTGGAATGATTCGGTATCAAGAATTGATGTGATCCGATCCCTGGCTGTTAGTTTTCCCATAGCTATCTGCTTTTCGATGGCCTTTTCGCCGCCTCCAAGCTGAACTAGCTCCCTACGTTTTTGAAGTTCCAGAATTTTGTTTTTAATTGGCATAATGCTGATTTTAAGTTTATAAAATCGTTTTTTGTTTTAAAAAAATGACTACAACGTTACAAAATCCAAATTACAATGAAAAATATTTTAGCATATAAACTGCGAATGACAAGCATTCTGCGCTATATTCCAGAATATTACAAAATCATTTTGGGGCCATCCGGTAAAGTACTATAGAAATGATAATAAAGATAAAGTTAGGAACCCATGCAGCTAAAAAGGGACTTAAAGTGCCACTGATAGCAAACTGAGAAGAAAATTGCATAAAAAGAATATACCCAAAACTTAAGCCTAGCCCAACACCGATGTGCATTCCAATGCCTCCCCGAATTTTACGGGACGATAAGGTAACCCCAATCATGGTTAATATAAATGTAGAAATGGGGTACGCAAGGCGCTTATGCTTTTCAATAACAAACATATCAATATTATCAGACCCCTGGGTTCGAAGTGTACGAATATAGTTGTTAAGATCAGCGAGGTTCATGGTTTCGACAAAATCGTCGCGCCGCTTAAACTCATTTGGGTTAAGATTGATGGTAGTGTCAAGCGATTGCCCTTTTGTTATTTTCTCATCCAACCCATTTAAATTACGGATATAATAGTTTTGAAGGTTCCATTTCCGTTTGGTGCTGTCCCATTTAATATATTCAGCCATCAATTTTGATTTAAGCTGGCCTTTTTCAAATTTCTCTAACGAAAATTTATACCCCAAATCGGAAGAATTACTAAACGATTCCATGAATATATATATACCGGGTTGAATTTGTTTATGCACATTTCGCTTATCAAAATTATATGGCCGGTTACGAATATAGGTTTCTTCGAATTCCAAACGCTCTTTATTTGCTCCGGGAATCACATAATTACTAAGCAAAAAAGAAAATAGGGAAATAATTGCGGCTGAAATTACATACGGATAAATTATTCTCTTAAAACTCCTACCACTGGCTAAAATAGCTACAATCTCAGTATTGTATGCCATTTTGGAAGTAAAGAAGATAACAGAAATAAAAGTAAATAATGAGCTGAAAAGAACAGCAAAATGGGGTATGAAATTCATGTAATAATCAAATACAATTGCTTTTAATGGAGCATCCTTCTCCATAAAATCATCAATTTTCTCCGAAACATCAAAAACAACTGCTATAACTATTATTAATAGAAGTGCAAAAAAGAATGTACCAAGAAACTTCTTAATAACATATTTATCAATAATATTTATTCTCAAGTCTCTCATAATCTAATAGCTATTTGCTTTACCATTATACTTTTCCATTGTTCAAAGACCCCTTCCTGTATTTTTTTTCGTGCTTCGCCCATAAGCCATAAATAAAATGCTAAATTATGAATACTGGCAATTTGAGCACCCAACATTTCATTATTTATTACCAGATGCCTCAGGTAAGCTTTAGAATAAGTTAAATCGACATAACAATCGCTTTCTGAATCCAGCAGGGAGAAATCACTTTTCCATTTTTCGTTTCGGATATTGATAATTCCGTTCCGTGAAAAGAGCATTCCATTTCGACCATTTCTGGTAGGCATAACGCAGTCAAACATATCTACCCCACGTGCAATACTTTCGAGCAAGTTAACCGGAGTTCCAACACCCATAAGATATCGGGGCTTATCCTCAGGAAGAATTGCATTAACTACTTCTACCAATTCATACATTGTTTCGGCAGGTTCGCCAACAGCCAAACCACCAATAGCATTCCCTTCACATCCAAGCTCAGCCACCTGCTCTGCTGCCCGAATTCGCAAATCTTTAAATGTACTTCCCTGAACAATTGGAAAAAAAGTTTGACTATGACCATAAAGCGGTTCTGTTTCCTGAAAGGTTTTCCAACCACGTTTTAACCAGTGATAGGTTAATTCGAGCGAGTTTTTAGCGTATTCGTATTCCGAAGGATAGGGAGTACACTCATCCAGGGCCATCATAATGTCTGAACCTATAATGCGCTGGGTTTCCACAACATTCTCGGGAGTAAAAATATGTTTCGAACCATCAATATGCGATTTAAAAAGAGCTCCTTCCCGGGTAAGTTTTCGGTTCTCAGATAATGAAAAAACCTGATAGCCTCCACTATCGGTAAGGATTGGTTTATCCCATGCCATGAATTTGTGCAAACCACCGGCAGCATGCATTATTTCCATTCCTGGCCGCAAGTATAAATGGTATGTATTTCCAAGGATTATTTGGGCACGGATATCCGTATTCAGTTCCCGTTGGTGAATGCCCTTTACACTGGCCAACGTCCCTACCGGCATAAAAATCGGGGTTAATATTTTACCATGATCGGTCTCAATAAAACCACATCGTGCATTACTTTTTGTATCTTTATTCTCGAGCGTAAATTTCACAAATTAAATTTTAGTGGCAAAGATAGAATGAATTCAGATCATTTTAGTTTAACTGTTTTCAATAAACTATACAATTGAAAATATTTTTAAATAGTATAAACGAGAATACATACCATTAATATATGATACTTATACTTTAAAGAGTATTCTGGCACGGATATGTTTCTTTAAGAAAAAAATTTTTAATAAACTTGTTGCGTTTTTAAAACTAAAGGTTGTGAAGGAATTTTTACTTAGCTTTTCGATTGAAGAATTGATTTTATGGATAGTTTTATTTTTGTTCTTCCTAATACAAGTACTTTATTATCTGATAGTTTTTGGTAAAGTTGCCTTTCGAAAATCTCCCGTTGAACAGGCAGCCCCTCAGCCCGTGTCGGTAATTATTTGTGCCAGAAACGAAGCAGAAAACCTGGAAGCACACCTGCCGATAATCATGGAACAGGAATATTTCGACTATGAAGTAATTATTGTAGACGATTGCTCAGTAGACGATACCGAAGATGTACTTAAGCGCTTTAAAAACATTTATCCCCATTTGCGATCCACCGCCATTAAACAGGATGAGAAATTTGTGCATGGCAAAAAACTGGCGATGACCATAGGAATAAAAGCTGCCAAAAATGAATGGCTCCTTTTTACCGATGCCGATTGTATGCCAGAGAACCGGCAATGGATTTCTACTATGCAAACTCATTTTACTGACAATAAAAATATTGTTTTAGGATATGGAGGCTACAAATCTTTGAAAGGTTTTCTCAATAAGCTAATACGGTACGACACCTTTTTTATTGCATTGCAATATCTTGGTTTTGCTATGACCAAGATGCCTTATATGGGGGTTGGACGTAATTTAGCATACCGAAAATCACTGTTCATAAAAAACAAAGGATTTGCATCACATGCACATCTAACCTCTGGCGACGACGATCTATTTATCAACGAAGTGGCTCAAAGTGCAACCACCGGTGTAGAGTTCTCGGTGAGCGCGCACACCCGTTCGAACCCAAAAACAACTTTTGCAAATTGGGCAGCACAGAAAAAAAGGCACCTCACTACTTCCAAGTATTATAAAACATCGCATAAATACATGCTCGCCCTTGAACCATTCTCCCGCTTGGTTTTCTGGGGACTCTGCATTGCTTTAGGCATCATAAGCAAATATTGGTATGCTGCGATTGGAATCTTTTTTTTAAGAATAATCATTCAACAAATTATATTTGCAAAAGCACTTAAACGGTTAAACGAAAAACAAATATTACCTCTTTCGGTAATCTTCGATATAATTTTACCGTTTATTAATTTAAATTTGTACACGATTAACTTATTTACTACAAAAAAAAATAAATGGAAGTAAATCTAAATCTTTCGGATAAGGCTCAGTATGATTACGAATTAGTATTGCAGGCAATTGAGGGGGACCAAAAAGCATATGGGGAATTGCTAGGCCGTTATAGGGACGCTATCTACTTTATGCTGCTAAAAATGGTGAGTAATCCAAGTGATGCAGAAGACCTGACAATCGAAGCCTTTGGGAAAGCCTTTAAGAATATTAGGCAATACACTCCGAATTACGCGTTCAGTACCTGGTTATTTAAAATCGCTACGAATAACTGCATCGACTTTATCCGCAAAAAAAAGCTAAACAATATTTCAATCGATCAGAGCTCCCACAACGAGGATTCTATGCCAATGACCATTCCATCGGATGGCCTTGACCCGGAAGAAAATATGATCAGCCAACAGAAAGTGCTTTTACTTCGATCGGTTGTTTCAAAACTCAAACCCCGCTATCGAAAGCTTATTGAACTTCGGTATTTCTACGAATACTCTTACGAAGAAATCAGCGCAGAACTTGAATTACCGATTGGGACTGTGAAAGCTCAATTATTTCGTGCCAGGGAACTCCTTTATAATGTATTGAAAAATACTACGCACAAGTTTTAGCATATTTGCAATAACAAGATGGATGTTGTAAACCGGTATTTCCCAAAGTTAACAGAAATTCAATATTCGCAATTAGCCCAACTGGACGAGCTTTATCGGTTTTGGAATGCCCAGATAAACCTTATTTCGCGAAAGGATATTGACAACTTATACATCCATCACATTCTTCATTCCCTGGCTCTTACCAAAGTAATTGGTTTTATGCCGGGAAGTAAAATTATGGATGTTGGCACCGGAGGAGGGTTTCCTGGAATACCGCTTGCAATAATGTTTCCGGAGGTGGAATTTCATTTAGTCGATTCTATCGGAAAAAAAATTAAAGTTGTAAACGAAGTGGTAAATGCGTTGGGTTTAAAAAACGTTACGGCCGAACACATACGTGTTGAACAGGTTAAAGACAAATTCGACTTTATTGTATCGCGTGCCGTTACTACTTTACCCGAATTTTGCGGTTGGGTGCAGGGGAAATTTTTAAAATTAAACAAGCACAAAGTTCACAATGGAATATTCTATTTAAAAGGGGGCGATCTTACCAACGAAATTGAACCTTACAAGAAAAAGGTGTCGGTTTTTTCGATCTCCGACTTTTTTACCGAAGAGTATTTCGTTGAGAAAAAGATAGTTTACCTGCCATTGCAATAATAAAAGAAAATTTAAACGATTGTTTTGGTAAATAGAAAAAAAAATTACCTTTGCACTCTCAAATTTTATAGAAACAGGATAAAAAATACATACGATGAAAAGGACATTTCAACCATCGAACAGAAAAAGAAAAAATAAACACGGTTTCCGTGAAAGAATGTCGACCGCCAATGGAAGAAAAGTTTTGGCTTCGCGTCGTGCTAAAGGAAGAAAAAGATTAACTGTTTCCGACGAATATAGCCGTAAATAAACAGGATATTTTTAAATAATACAGGCAAAAAGCTCAAGGGCTTTTTGCCTTTTTGTTTTTAGTACCCTAAGATCTTTTGAATAGTTTCAGCTGTTTCTTTTAAGGTAGTTGCAGAGTAAACTTCCAGTCCCGACTGATCTATCAATTCCTTCCCTTCAAGCGCATTGGTTCCTTGTAACCTGACAATTACCGGTACAGGCAAACTTCCCAGGGCTTTATAGGCATCAACAACGCCCTGTGCAACCCTGTCGCATCGAACAATTCCTCCGAAAATATTAATCAAAATAGCTTTAACATTTGGGTCGAGCAATATAATCCGAAAGCCGTTTTCTACTCTTTTAGCATTGGCAGAACCTCCTACATCTAAAAAATTGGCAGGTTCTCCTCCCGAAAGTTTGATAATATCCATGGTTGCCATTGCTAAACCAGCTCCATTTACCATACATCCAACATTACCCGGAAGTTTAACAAAATTCAGATCGAATTTGCCAGCTTCCACTTCAATGGGATCTTCTTCCTCAATGTCGCGCATATTGATATATTCGGGATGACGGTAAAGCGCGTTATCGTCGAGGGTTATCTTGGCATCTGCAGCCATAATCATATCATCAGAGGTTTTTATTACAGGATTGATCTCAATCATTGTAGCGTCCGACTTGATGTAAGCTTCTGTCAATCGGCTGACAAAATGAATCATCTCTTTAAAGGCTTTGCCCGATAGGCCAAGATTAAAAGCAATTCGACGAGCCTGAAAAGCCTGAATTCCTACTTTGGGTTCAATTTGTTCCTGAAACACCAAATGAGGAGTTTGCTCAGCAACAGATTCAATATCCATTCCTCCCTGGGGAGAATAAAGAATCATATTCCTGCCAATATTCCGGTTAAGCAAAATGCTTAAATAAAACTCTTGTATTGGTTTTTCGCCAGGGTAATAAATACCTTGTTCAATCAGGATTTTATGTACTATTTTCCCTTCCGGTCCGGTTTGGTGCGTAACAAGATTCATCCCCAAAATTTGTTTCGAGAATGCTTTAACTTCGGTAAGGCTCTTGGCAACTTTTACACCTCCTCCTTTTCCTCTCCCACCCGCATGAATCTGAGCTTTCACAACCCAGGAGTCGTTACCGGTAATGTCGTGAATTCGTGATGCAATTTCTACCGCATCCTCGGCATTGTCAGTAACACGACCTTCGGGAACAATAACTCCAAACTTTCGCAAAATGTTTTTTGACTGATACTCGTGCAGGTTCATAAATGATTCTATTTGAATACAATTAAACTCGCTTAAATTTATTTATTTTGCGCCTATTTTGAAACAAGTTATAAAACATACTAAAGCAATTGAACAAAATACAATGTTCCCATGAGTGAAATACGAAGAAAACTGGATATTACTGAACTTAACAGAAAAACAATCGATGAATTTAAAGAAAGCCATAAAAACAAAATCATAGTAGTATTAGATAATGTCAGGAGCCAACATAATATTGGATCCGTTTTTCGCACATGCGATGCTTTTCTTGTCGAAGCAATTTACTTATGTGGTATTTGCTCTACTCCTCCCAACAAAGAAATACACAAATCGGCGCTTGGGGCGGAAGATACTGTAAACTGGAAATACTTTGAAAAAACCGAAGATGCCATCGCCGATTTGCTTTCCCACAATTACATTCCTTTTGCAATAGAGCAAACCGAAAGGAGCATTTCGCTCGATGAGCTGGCGACTGAAAAGCACAAACCTTATGCCTTGGTATTTGGAAATGAAGTACACGGTATTTCGCAATCAGTAATTGACCTTTGCCATCTAAGTTTGGAAATTCCTCAATTCGGAACCAAACACTCCTTCAATATTTCGGTTTGTGCAGGAATTGTGCTTTGGGAATTTTATAAACAACTTTCCTGAGAATTATTTCTGAAAAAGTAAAACTAAAAAGGGTTGCCTGGCAAACAGACAACCCTTTCTTATGTCAACTACAATTCCTTAGATTTTGGCAGGTTCTCCTTTAATAATAACCTGCTTCTCTTTATCCCAATATATCTTAACGCCTTCCCGATACGATATGGTAGCCATATGTGCGGTTATCGCTTCCTGAAAACCCTGATCGATATTACAGCTTGGCTGTTGTTGGGTACGGATACAATCTGTCCACTCCTTAATATGCAAGTGGGTCGTATCAACTCTTTTTCCCTGGCGGTATGTATATAAGAGGCCTCGTCCGGCAAAATATTTGGCTGTTGCTGAAGTTACCGCATCAATTCGCTTACTTCCAGGAGAATAAAGGAATATCGGGTTTGCAGGGTCAATAACTCCTTTATCTATTAAGGCTTTATATTTAGTAGATTCGGGATCGGCGTAAACAATAAGTTCGCCGCCAATAGTCATATTACCATCGTGCCCCATAATTATTTTACCGCGATCGCGGTTGCTCGCAAGCGATGCACTATACATAAAAGTAAAATCCCGATCCGGGTATTCATATACGGCTTGAAAGACATCGGGAACTTCGCGGCCATCCTTATAATAATAAACACCTCCGGAAGCAACGCAAGAATGGGGAATTCCAAGATTCAGAATCTGATTCAAGGCATCGTATTCGTGGGTTAATAAATCTCCACCAAGACCTGTTCCATAATCCCACCAGCAACGCCAGCGGAAAAACCTTTCTTTACTAAAAGGTACCCGGTTAGGAGTTGGTCCTTGAAATTGTTCCCAATCAATAGTTTTTTCGCTTGCTTCAGGATGGATATCATAAACCCAAGCTCCGTTTGGAGAATTTCGATTGGTACAAACCTCAATGAGATTGATTTTTCCAATTAATCCCTGATCAATTATTTCCTTTGCTTTAATAAAGCTTTCGGTCTGCCTACCTTGATGTCCAAGCTGAAAAACCACACCTGTCTTCTTAATAACTTCTGCTAGTTGATACACTTCATCAATTGTCCGGGTCATTCCTTTTTCAACATAAACATGCTTTCCTTCAAGAGCCGCATCAATAGCAATCTGAGTATGCCAATGATCGGGAGTAGCTATAATAACAGCATCAATATCCGGGGAGGCCAGCATTTCTTTGTAATTTAGATAGCGCTTACATGTTAGTTGAGATGCTTGTTCCTTAACCCCTTTTCGTTTTAAATTGGAACAGGCTTCTAAAGCGCTTTTTGCGCGTACATCAAACAAATCGCAAGCACCAGTAAATTGTAAGTTAAGATCCTCCTGAGATAAGAATTCTTCCAATCGGTGATCGTTGCTATTTTTTTTAGCTGACTCTTCCCATTCATCAATGGTGGCAGGATTAGCAAAACCGGCAGCCCGCATTAATTGTTCTCCCCGAATTCCATAACCAATAATACCAACCTTTATTGGCTTCGACATATCAACCCCTTTAATGGCAGGCAATACAGGAGGGTTGTAGCTAATGCCCAGCTCCTTAACAATTTGGTCCCGTATTTCGCTGTCGTATGTTCTTTTTCGAAACACTCCATACCCAAAGGCCCCAAGCACGGGAACTGCTGCAAATGCTTTTAAAATACTCCTCCGGCTAAAAGTTTGGGTTTTAGTACTCTTTATATCAGACATTTTAAATATTTTTAAAAGGAGAAGAAAATTAGTCACGAATTCTTTTTTTGAAAATCAGCCGGTCGATCCCAAAGATTTGCTGTGTTGGAAACACATACAGAACGGCTAAAGCAAAAATTTCTATAAGGTTTTTATTTACCCATAAGTAGCTACCTTCGCTGGGCAAAGCAAATGTATACCCAACCATTGGCGGGGGAGATAAATAGTAAAACGCTAATAAAAGTATTCCGCCGATAATAGATATCCGGGTCAAGCAGCCCATGATAAGCCCAAGCCCAACCAATGTGAGTCCCCACATATTCATAAAGTCGATAATTTTGACAACGTCGGGATCCCCTGCCCAGCTTAAGAAAATGCCCGACATAAATCCTTTGGAATCGGCCAAATAGCCTATTGACGACCAGGAGGAACTTAAAAGCTTCGTAACACCTTCATATAGAAAATGCCAGCCAATTAAGATCCTTAAAATAACCAGTAAAGTTAACTGGCTATTCGAGTAAGAATGAAACCCATTTTTTCGATGCATAACTTTTGTTGTTTAGTTAGAGGTAGATTTGTATTAAGACTTAGAATAAACAAATTTATCAAAGCTTAACAAATACAAGCAATAGAATCAACAGAAAATAATCCAAATAAAAACAAATAATAAACTATCCTATTCATAATTAAATCAACATATTGAATAGCCAAACCCTTCTAACTGTAAAACAAATTTTTGTAATTTCACATTAAAAAATCAATATAATTATTGATGCAAATAAATGCCATCTTATAACTTAATTAATTTTGTAAAAACTACTACCTGTTTCTTTTGTTAGATGGCAAATCAATATCTTCCGTTCGTGGAATTTTTATAACCATTCGCGATAATTCCCGTTAAAAGTTTTACATGTTTTGAATATACAGTAAAAAGAATTATTACCAGGATAACTAAGTTATAAACAAAACAATAACAGATAATTATATAATATTTCATAAATTCACATACATGATTTACCTTAGAAAGGGCAATATTGTGGTAATCCAGAAATTTGAAAAACTAATAATTATAATTTTTTAATTTACACTCTATAGAAAAAGTTCATTCTTTTTCTTAATAAAAACATATCCTTCTAGGTTGGACAAGTAAATAGAACTTAAAAATTAAAAAAAATGCACCATCATATTTTTTTCAACACCTTTATTATTCGAAATAAAGAGAAAAACAGAATAGGGAAAAAGCTTCCTAAATTGAATTTATTTTTTCATAAAATATTATCTCCCATGGCAATGCGTTTAATATTTTCATTTTTAATCACATTATTTATAAGTCTTTCAGCTTTTGGCGCAACAAGAACCTGGACTAATGGGAATGGTAACAACAGATGGACTAATGTTAACAATTGGGCAGGTGGTATTGCCCCTGCTGATGGAGATGACGTAATCATACCTATTAATGCGAATATTTTAAGAGTGCCAGATATTATTCTGAACTCACTTACTATTTCTGCGAATGTTTCATTTGTAACCAATGGTACTGCAAGAACCATAACCATCAATAATACAAATACAACGTCGGCTCTTTCGATTGGAGCAGGAAACACTCTTACACTTGGTGATGGCTCAGCAGGTAATGCTGTGAATCTTACTTTTCAAAACATCAACACTACAACAATAATAGATGGAACTATAAGCAGTACTGCAAATGTTACTGTAAATCTGGGAGCAAATGAAACGCTAACAATCGCAGGCTCATTTTCAAATGGGGGCACTTTTACCGCAAATAATGCCGGGAGTACAGTTCTATACAGCGGTACTGGCCCGCAAAATATTGTTGCAGCCACTTACAACAACTTAACCATTTCAGGAAATGGCACTAAAACTCTTTTGGGTTCTACGATTGTTAATAACACTCTTAACTTAACCTCAGGCACATTGGCTGTTGGAGCAAATACACTCACACTAAATGGTCCCGCCATTGCTGGTATACCTTCCAATCTAAGTACAACATCTTCGTCAAATCTAATATTCGGGGGAACTTCAAGTGGGATTTCAATTCCTTCAAGCGTTATTGCATTAAATAATCTGACACTAAACAACGCTAATGGAGTAATATTAAATAGTAATTCTACTATTAATGGCACTTTAACGCTCACCAATGGAAACCTGACCCTTGGAAATAATGACCTCACTATCTTAAATCCCGTTTCGGGAACATTTAACAATACGCATATGATTATAACCAATGGTACAGGCTCATTGGTAAAGCAAGGTACAACAAACGCATCATTTGCAATTATATATCCTATAGGCACAGGAACCTCCTATACTCCTATGCAAATTGCCAGTATTACCCCAACCGGCATTACAGTACCTGGAACCATTAAAGTGCGGACTGTTGCAGCGGCAGCAATTGGAATGCCCGGAGTGAACCCATTAAACAGATATTGGGTAACTTCAACAAATAATATAACGCAACCTTTGGTTTCGGACATTCGGTTTACATATGTAGCTGCTGATGTAAATGCTTCAGCATCTGCGAGTGATTACGATATTTTTTTTAACCCGGGAGCATGGACCAATCCTGGAGGCATGAGTCCTACCGGATCAAATCCAATTTACTCATCTACTGCTTCAAACCTAAATGCAACATGGTCAGCATCTGTGCAAAATAAAAGAATATTCTACTCCATGATTAGCGGAGATTGGGACAATCCCTTAACCTGGACCTTAGACCCATCTGGTGCTCAATTTAATAATCCAACAAATATAACTCCTTCCACATCACCAACTAGTGCATTTGACGAAGTGGTAATTCTTTCAGGAAGAACTGTAACAATTCAATCTGGAAATGACAATAAAACAAATGCAAAACTTACTGTGAGTGGTCGTTTGGATTTAAAAAATACAACAGGTCATAATTTCACCATCATAAATGGAACAGGTATAATTCGGCTCGCTGCTGATAATTTCCCGACAGGAAATGCAACGGATTTTATTACCAAAGGACAAGGAGAAGGTACTGTTGAATTTTATGGCCTGACTCGAGACCTAAATATTGCACGATACTTCTATAATGTGATAATCAATATGGATGCAACTAACAACATATTGACATTACTAAAAAATTATAATATTGGCGGAAATTTAATTATCCAGAATGGAATCTTCAAAATCAATAATACTGCGACTACAAGCATAAATATCACTGTAAATGGCGATGTATCTTTAACTTCCAGTGGAAAACTTCATACAGGGACAGGAAACGCAAGGCACCAATTCAATTTCTATGGAAATTTAACAAACAATGGCGAAATAAAATTTACAAACCGAACCGTTGCGAATTATTCAGCAGAAGCAACGGATGGTATTGTAGATGCTAATTTTTTAAATCCTTCAAAAAACCAAAATATCCTCTGCAACGGCGTTACAAATTTTTATAGGATTGAGATAGACAAAGGGTCTGATGATACCTATATTCTAAACATTGATGCCACATCTGGAGCTAACTTTAATTTATTTGGATTTGCCGCCGAAGACCATGGCTCGGTAGCACAACTTGCCGTAAATAATAATGCGCTCGGTTTATTAAAAGGAACTGTACGAATTGGAAATAATATTAATATCCCCATTTTATCAAACAATAGCAATTATAATATTTCAGAAGCGGCACAATTATTAGTTGATGGCGGATTTGTAGCCAAAAATACAGGAACAGCAATTGTACCTTATGGTAAAATTAAAATCAACTCAGGTACACTTGAAGCAAAAATAAACAGTGGAATTACCCTTCGAAATAATGGAACTTTATATGTAAATGGAGGAACAGTTAATATTAATCAATTAAGAACCTCAGAACTTGGAGCTTCAAATATTGGCGGGTTTGTTCAGACAGACGGAACTGTAAATTTACTCGGAGGAACTACAAACACCGATTTTTATGTTTTTTGCCTCACATATCCGAGCAGTGTATTTAATATGTCCGGGGGAACTCTCCATATATTTACATCGAATGGAAAAGGAAGTATCTTTATTAATTCCGATCCTGAAAACGTGAAAGTAACCGGAGGTACGGTAATTTGCGAAACAAATAATTCAGCACAAAATTTCCTGATAACATCAAGGGCACCTTTTTGGAACCTGCATTTCAAAAATTCGACTACAGTTGCTCGTAATTTTTCATTAGAACCTGGTTCTAATGTCGGACCAACCGATATAAATCTTGCTGCTCAGCCATTAATTGTTTTAAATGATTTCAAGATTTGGGGGAAAGAATCTGGCGGTGCAAGTTACCCCGCAATAAGTTTCAAACCTGTAACAAGCGCAACCAATGTGAATGATGTATTTATAGGTGGCTCATTTTATATAGAAAACGGAGTTCAATATATTCCTTTTTTTGGCGGGACTTCACCCTACAACTCAATAGCAAATCAGCCAACCTATACAAATACAACTCATTTTAATCAAACAGCAGGCACCTCTGGTATTGATACAATTTACTGGGGAAATGCAACTTCGGAATTGGAAGTAGGTAATTTTGAGATTAACCGAACCCATGGGTATGAGCTTCGTTCTGCTTCCTCGGCTGCTAGACTAAGTGAATCAATTGCCCTGGATATTAATGGCAATGCATCTGTGTTATCGGGAACATTAAATCAGGGAATGTATACAATTCGCACCTGGGGAAGTATTGTGAATAACGACCGGATGGGAACATGGTATTCGGGAACAACACCCAGTAAAGCTCAGATACAATTTGCCGACAATCCGGCCTTAACTATTACAACCACTCAAAATGCTATTTTTGGTAATGTACAGATGAATGTTACTCCGCCAACAAAAATTACACTTACGAGTGATGTTTACATCGAGCGCATGGAATATCTTAAAGGGCTTATCTACCTGAAAGGATACAACTTAAAGGTGGACGACATGTGGAATATGGAAACCGGGCTTTTCGAAAATACATCCACTTCGAGTTACCTTAAAGTGGCAAACAATAATTATACTGCAAATTCTTTAATATATACCAATGGAAAAGCCAGCGACGGAGGTTTAACTTTAAAAATTAAGGCAAATAGTTCCACCGAGAATCAGCCAAATATGATTAACAATACGGGGCCATTAACATTCCCCATTGGTTTTACTCCTAATGCCGGCACCACATTGTATTTCAGGCCTGCTCAAATGGTTGTGAACAACTTCAGTGACGATGGCTATGTAACTATCCGTCCAATTATGGGTTCTTTACAAACAACCAATTTAACAGGAGGGGAAGTTCTGCAACACTATTGGAGGGTAAGTCATTCAGGTTTTACCTCACTACCTAAGGTTGCATATCGTTTTTACTACAGAAATCAAACCACCATAGCTAATCTTGATTTACCTACAGGAGCTGCAAATGAAGCAACATATGTTCCAGGGAAGGTACTCGATGTAAATCCTTACACCCGATCGAACGAACTATTAACTGATAATGATATTATCAAAACAATAGGTACAACCAATACCCGGGCAATTACAATAAACGGAACCAGCACAAATGGGTTGTTTAGTCCAGCTATTGCCGGTGTCCCTCTGGAAAATGCCAACTATACAGCTGGCGTAGCAAATCGTTTTAGTGGCAGTGTCTATATTTATTACACCCGGGACGATCAGCAACAAGCACCTTGGGATAATACCAATACCTGGACCAGAAGTGACAAACTAAACCCAATATACGAACCTCACGATAGTCGCCAACCTGTGGCAGGAGCTGTTCCAGGAAATGGCGACGTTGCTGTTATCGGATGGATTCCTTGGACCGACACTAATAGAGGAGCTGCACTCAGAGGCCAGCCTCATGGAATATTCCTTAATGACACCCGTCAGGTAGCTGAGGTTGTATTCACTAAGATGACCGATGGTTTAGGGAATCCTGTTCCACGCGTCTATCGGTCTAATTTTCAATTCAGACCAACGTTGTGTATTAATGCGGTTGGAACATCGGGAGTATTAATTGCTAAATTGGTTAAGGGCGAAGGCTTATTTTGGAACCGAAACAGCGATCCTGATTATACAATAATGGATATTGGAGATTTTGCAAGGGAAGATTCTTCCTATGTTATTTACGAAAACTTTACAGATAATAGAATTGTTACAAAAACCGCCCCTTTGTTTCCTAATTTGTATATTTCAAATGATGGTTGGGGAAGCAACGATATAAATTTCACCTTTGCTAATGATATTGTTACAACAGGAAATGTTGAATTATTGGGGGACCTTAACCTGCTGCTCCCCAACGGGGCAACCGGTAATATTACCGTTGGCCGTAATCTGGTAATGTTTGAAAGCAACTCTGGAGGAAATAATAGTGGCGGTGGTTGCCGATTAGTATATCCTAATTCCGGAACGGCACGAAAAATAATTGTTAATGGTGATCTCAAAATGAATAACAACGGCGGCACTATTCATATAAATGCACCAGGTACAACGCCGATTAATCATGAATTACACGTTTCGGGAAATATTATTCAAAACACAACTTCGGCAGGAAGCGGGCTTCAATTATGGACAGCCGCCAATCAGGACCGGGTATCCCTCTTTCTGGATGGCTCAAATAATATGACTTTCAATGTACTATCAGGAGCAATACCTAATCTTTATAGAATTGTTGTAAATAAAGGAACTTCCATTGCCACAAATGCTCAGTTTAACAGTGATTTCATACTGAATGGACCAACTTCCGGAATTGGGGTTGCAAAAGCCTTACAATTAAATAATGGAACATTTATTTACAACAACCCTAATGCAGCCAGAATTCTAAACTTAACCAGTGGAAATGATAATTTTGAAATTCCTTCAACTGCCGGATTAGAATTAAAACAAGGAAATGCTGCCGCAAAAGGAAATTCAGGAATTGGACTTGACGGTCTCTTAAATCTAAGCGGAGGTTCATTAGATATGAGTGGTGGCGACAATTTAATTGAATATTCAGCTTCCGGCAATGCCAACCTTGTTATTTCAAGCGGAACATTAACAGTTGGTAGCCAAATTCGTCGAAGTTTAACTTCCAACGTAGGTATCTTAAAATATAATCAATCCGGAGGAAATGTAATTGTTGGTCAATTTTCTGCACCTACCGGAGCAAGAGGCGTTTTCGAAGTCCTAAATACCGGAAGTTCCTTTGATATGACCGGAGGAAATCTTTATATTGCACGCCAGCAAATTAATCCTTCAATTGCTGCGCTTTATCTTAATCCATCAACCAGCAATACTAATACAGCAGGCATTATTCACATTGGCTATTCTTCAACACCCGCAAATCAGGTTATTGGCATCTATTCCGAAACTGCCATTCCAAACATTCGGGTAAATAATGCAAGTACAAACAATCCAACGGCGCAACTTCAAATTGTTCCTGCAACTGTTTCCAATCTTCTGCAGATTGATGCCAATGCAATATTCGACGCAAATGGGTTAGATCTGATTATCAACGGGAATTTGATAAATAGTGGAACCTTTTTGCCCAAAGGCAATACGACTTACTTTAGTGGTTCCTCGGCAAGTCAAACCATTGCAGGAAACACCAATTTTTATAACCTTATCAAAACATCTGCAAACAATTTAATATTAACTGCAGGAACTACACAACTCAATATTACAAATAATTTGGCCCTTAACGCCGGTACACTTACTGATAACAACAATACCATTAATGTAAAAGGCGATTGTCAAAACGACGCTACTCATATTTATGGAGGAAGTGGAGACGGAATACTATTGAATGGCACTCAGAACCAGATATTGACCGGGAATGGCACATTTGGCAAGCTCAGTATAAATAACATTAACGGTGTTGATATCCCGGTAGGAAACTTGTTAAAGATTACCAATTCTCTTAAAATGCAAAATGGCATCCTCAATATTGGTAAAAACCTTTTGGATTTGGGAGTGAATGCAACAATTGAGCAAGCATCGCCTTTCTCTAAAACCAATATGATTCAAACCAATATTTCGTTTTCCGATTATGGTGTTCGTAAAGTTTTTCCTGCTGGAGCAAGCGGAACCCCATTTATTTTCCCTATGGGTTCAACCGGAAAATATACTCCGGTAACTATCTCAATTTCCGCAAATGGCAATAGTACCGGCAGTATTACTGTAAAACCTGCAAACGAATATCAACCCAGTGTTTTAGACCCTAATAATGTTTTACAATATTATTGGTCGCTTAAGACAAATGGGGTGTCTGGCTTATCTGCAACTGCGATTATGAAGTTCATAGCATCTGATGTAAAAGTAACCGGTTCAAATACCATTAATGATTATATTTCTGCCAGGTTATTAAATGATGGGACTGGTAACTGGAATAAGCCATTTGGCACTATTAATACGACTAATTTTGAACTCAATTTCCCTTTCACCGGCGCGAATGATTCGGATATTAGCGGTGACTATACTGCCGGAACAAATCCTGCCATACCTAATACCGTACCACTATATCAAACAACTACATCAGGAGATTGGGTAAATGAGCCAATTTGGGATCCAACAATTACCGGAGGTCCAAGAGGAGCTATCGCTAGAATTAATGTAGGGCATACTGTTGATGTAACTCAAAACTATTTGTCGGGGTATTCAACCGAAATTTTCGGAAAGCTTAAATTATATTCCACTTATGGCCATCGACTCGGTATTATTAATGGCAATGGATTAATTTACCTTGAACAAGGCGATTTACCTGCAGGAAATTATGACAATTTCTTTTCTGCTATAGGAGGTACAATTGAATATGGAGGCTCCAGCAGTTATGATGCACTTGGAAACATCATTGATCTTAATAATGTAATATTCTCGGGTATAGGAGATAAACGACTTCCTAATAATGACTTTCATTTGTATGGAAGTATTACTATTAATGGAGGGGCAAGTTTTAATGTTATTAACATTAATAATAAGAAAATTACCCTGGAAGGAAATTTAATAAGAACTGCCGGCAACTTTATTGCAGGAAACGGTTCCGGAGCAGCCGTTGTATTTGCTGGTGCGCTGACCCAACAAATTCAAGGCTCATTTACGGGATCTAATTCTTTCAATATTCTAGAAATAAAAAATAACAATGGACTTAGCTTATTAAATGATATTGAAATTACCAACCAGCTAAAACTTACAAATGGCTTAGTTAACACAAATGGCAACACACTAAGAATTAAATATAATGCGGATGTAACGCCTATAATTGGCTTATCAACCTCATTTGTTAATGGAACTCTTACTAAAGAATTAATGAATAGTAATAGTTTTACTTTCCCTATTGGGGATAATAATGGCAATTTAGGAGCCGCTCAATTAGTGAACATAAGCGGAACAAGCGGAATACAGGATTGGAATGCGACATATCATTATGCAAACCCCTCTTCGGCTGGTTATGATGCCACCAATTTTGGAGCTCCAATCAGTCAGGTTTGTAAAACAGAATATTGGGATATACAGGGACCTTCCGGAGCAAAAACATCGTTGAGTTTCTATCTCGATGGATCAAGCGATGTTGCCAGTGCTGTTTCAAATATAAATAATTTAAGAGTTGTAGGATGGAATTCTACAACATCCAAATGGGAAGTTGTTGGGGGTAATGTATCTGTAGCCGGAACTTCCACTTCAGGAAAAGTTACCACAACATCCTCTGTAAATATGGATAATTATCGGTATTTTACATTAGCCTCAGTATCTCCAATAATTTCGGGTACAGCAACTATTACCAATTCAGATTTTAACCTCTGTAGCGGATCTACTGCTGATATAGTTGTAGCGCTAACAGGATCTGGACCTTGGGTAATTACGTATATTGCCGGAGCATCAACAATTACTTCGCCCAGTATTAATACAAGCCCTTACAATATTACTGTTTCTCCGACAACTACCACCACTTATACATTAACTTCTGTAACAGCAGGTGGGGTGCCCGGTTCTCTGGTAGGAAATATTGATACTAAGGTTACAGTTAGTCCATCGCCAACGGTATTACTGAATTCAACCTGCCCGGGAGGAACAGGAAATACTTTAATTTTTACGGCTTCCAGTGGATTAACCAGCTATAATTTCAGAGTAAATGGAACCACTGTTCAAAATAGTGCAGCAAACACATATACTACATCCACATTAGGCAATGGCCAATCAGTTGATGTTATAGCAACCAATTCTTCCAATTGTTCCACTACCAGTAGTTCTATAGTTAATCCATTACCATATGGTGCCGGAACAATTTCGGGATCAATTTCTGTATGCAATAGTTCATCAGGTGTGGGGTATAGTGTTCCTGCAATTACCAATGCAACAGGATATGTTTGGACACTTCCAACAGGAGCAACAATTGCTTCAGGTACAAATACAAACAGCATCACCGTAAACTTTGGAACTTCGTCAGGTAATATTACGGTAAGGGGAACGAATGCATGTGGGGGTGGAACTATTTCGGCAAATTTCCCAGTTACAGTTTCTTCGGCAGGTGCAGTTGGAGCCGCTGGTTCAATAACGGGAGCTTCTCCGGTTTGTAAGGGAAGTTATAATAATAACTATACCGTACCCGCAATAACAAATGCAACCAGCTATCTTTGGATGTATTCCGGAACAGGAGCAACCAATCATGCTGATGGAAGTGTCATTAATGCCACAGGAGTTTCGACTGTTGGGAATTCAATTTCAATTGATTTTTCAACTACAGCAACCATAGGTAACCTTACAGTGAAAGGTGTAGGATGTGGAACGGGAGCAACTTCTTCCAATTATCCTATTGCTATGAATACTCCACCAACCGCTACAGCAGGAAGTAATAGTCCCTTATGTTCAGGACAAACGCTTAATTTAACGGGGAGTGGAACGGGGGTTGCTACATTGAGCTATTCGTGGAGTGGCCCAAATACCTATTCAACTACAACGCAAAATCCAACAATTTCGAATGCTGCTGCAATAAATTCAGGGACATATACTTTAACTGTTACCGATGGGAACAATTGCTCTCAAATAGCAACTGCGGATGTTACCATAAATCCGATGCCAGTTGCATCAGCCGGTTCAGATATTCTTTCATGTTCAGGAGCTACCGGAATCTCAATGACCGGAGCTAGCGCATCCGGATCCTATTCTGGCACACCTACATGGACAGGTACTGGTGGAACATGGGTTCAAAACCCGGATCCGGCGCTGGCCACCTTCACTCCTTCAACTTCTTCCGGATCAATTACAGCAACTTTATCATTAGCAGGAACAAGTGGATGTGGAAATAGTACTGCTACCAGGTTAATAACCTGGGGTACAGCGCCATCAATTACAAGTCAACCGGCAAACCCTGCTGCTGCATGTGCGGGAACTGGAACAGCAAATTTTTCCGTTTCGGCAACAGGTTCAGGCCTCACCTACCAATGGCAGGAATTTGTTTCTTCCTGGAATAATGTCACCAATAGTGCGACATATGGAGGTTCTGCCACTGCCACACTAACTGTTACCAACCCTACATTTGCGATGAATGGGAACAAATATAGGTGTGTGGTCAGTAATGCTTGCACACCTGCTGCGACTTCAAATGGTTTGGCTACCTTAACTGTAAATAACCCTCCAAGTGCAGCAATAGCTATTACTGAAACTTCAGGAACCACCAATAACGATGGTATCCTCTGTTCAGGTGCTTCTGCTACATTGACAGCCTCAGGTGGAACGGGTTACGCCTGGTCATCAGGCGAAACTACGGCAGCAATTTCTAAAAATATTGTCGGGACATATACTGTAACTGTGACCAATGCCAGCGGATGCATCGCTTCTACCAGTCAAAGTTTGACTGTTAATGCGCTGCCTGCTGCAACCATTGCAGTGGCTGAAACTTCCGGTGCATCTGATAATGATGGGACTATTTGCAGAAGTCATTCTATCACCTTAACAGCCTCCGGAGGGAATAATTACTCGTGGTCAAGTGGCCAGAACACTGCCATAATTAGTGTTAGTCCGGTCAACACACTTAATTATATAGTTATTGTAACTGATTTGAATAATTGTAGCAATTCAGCAAATCAAACCGTTACAGTAGTTGATTTACCAAGTTCAGGTGAGTTTTATAGAAAACCCAATAATTAATTATAAAGTGATGCCTAGATTGAATTCATGTGTTAAATTTGATCCGTTTTATCTTTATACTAAGTACTGCGAGCTTAAGCAAAAATATCTTAGTAATCAATATTTTGTAATAAAAGGATCAGTTTTTCCAACTCGGAAATTCTACGTTTAGATGTTGTTCCGTAAATATATCCATTTAAATTATATTCGTCAGGTCAATCTCGGTTTAAAAGAATGTTACATTATATATTTCCGTTAAACTAAGATTGACCTGTTACTGTCAGAATTTAATTATTTTTCGGTAACAGCTAATTCCGTCAATTTCAATAATCAATAAATGTATTCCGGGTAGTAGGTTTGATATATCTAACTTTATTAATTGGCCTGCATTAGTTATACTGCTGTTAATTAAAATCCCCGAATTGCTGAATAATTTGAAGGTAAAATTCTTTTCAGATTGAATGAAAACAAAA